>ERZ1370068.6299-contig-5291_pt1 | contig 55797 bp, 62 predicted proteins | sample MGYA00561227_ERZ1370068 | MGnify/ENA primary metagenome ERZ1370068 (study PRJEB38410, sample SAMEA6850437) | metagenome | study: Metagenomic assessment of the ecological functions of the soil: analysis of the soil microbiota associated with the... | reverse complement strand
AGTTACGTATTGCTATCTTTCGCTCACGCATCACGTAGAGCTGCATCCAGAGCCGCCCGCCGCCTGCTCGCGACCGTCTCGAGCTTCATGGTGGAAACGGTGCTCAGGCAGAACGGAATGCCGGCGCGAGCTGCCGCGCGAGCCAGCGCCAGATCACCCCTGATACCGCAGGATGCCGTTCATGCCGGTGGGCGCTATGACGAGCGGCGTGGGGCGATCTCGCGCCCGGAAGAGCTCCGTGCGCCGATAGAGCTGTGGTGTCCACGGTGAGCGTGTGCGGTACGAGGCGGTAGGACTCGAAGGCCTCGCGATTGCAGCGCAGGCTCCGCTCGTCCTCCGAGCCGCCTTCCACGTACTGAACACGAAATGCGGCACCCGGCGCCGCGCGATCTCTCGCAGATGTCCAATGCCGAGTGCGCGCTCGATGCGGAGCTGCTGAACGGTCGACGTCGCCAGCATGTGGGAATGGTCCTCCTTTGAATGTAACATGAGCAACCTGGCTTGCCGAGCACCCAAGGAGTCCTGCCATGGCCACGACCCCCGCATCACACTCTTTCACGCCCCGAACTCACGCCCACCGGCGCGCGCGCTCACCCTGATGGAAGAGATCGACGTGCCGTACGACCTGCACCTGCTGAGCCTCGGCAAGAACTAGGAACAGCGCGATCCGGCAATTCCCGCGGTCAATCCAATGGGCAAGGTGCCAGCCGTGCTGCACGATGGTGGCGCGCTGATCACGGAGCAGCCCGCGGTGTACCTGTACTCGGCGGAACGTATCCGGAGGCGAATCTGGCGCCGCCCATCGGTCATCCGTTGCAAGCAGGGCCCCATCTGCGCTGGATGGTGTACTACGGCTCCTCCTCGAGCCCGCCGTGGTGGATCGTTCGCTGAAGAGCCGGCGCCACCGTCGACGTGTCCATATGGAGACTTCGACACCATGCTGAACACGCTTCACGAGCAACTCGAACGGTCGGTACATGCTGGGGACACGTTCACCGCGGCCGACGTACTGGGGCGTGGCGCTGGCCTGATCAAGCAAACTTAAGCTCGTGCCGGCGCTGCCAGTGATCCAGGCCTATGTGGACCGCACGAACGCGCGCGCCCTGCATTCGAGCGCGCCCGCGACAAGGACAAAAGTTTGCCGCTTCGCAAAGCCTGAAGGCGCGGATATTTTTCGGGAAAGCTATGACTCTCTACGGTATGGCGGTGTTCAGTCTCGTGTATTGCCTGGCGGTGGCCTCACTCCGGCCCTGGCGCTGCAGCCATCGTTGCACGCTCGCTGTCACGCGGGCACGCAGGGTGCGCCCGCATTCATCGCCGGCTTTCTCATCGGGGATCTGGTGTGGTTCACCGTCGCCGCGACGGGCCTAGCCGCCCTCGCGCAGAGCGCTTACGCCGTGTTCTGCTGTGAAGGGCGGGTGTCGCTTACCTGCTGTATCTCTCGTACCGCATGTGGACTACCGCGGCGGAAGCTGCCCGTCGCCGACAGCGATGAAGTGACCGTCGCAGAAGCCGACGCGCCTCTTCCTCCTCACGCTGTCACCGCCACGATGGGCAACCCGAAGACGATGGTGTTCTTCCTCGCACTGCTGCCCACGGTGGTGAAGCCGAAACGCCTTCACCGTGGCGGCTTCGAGATCGCCGCCGTGATCTGGTGCGGTGTTGCCGGCGGTGCTCGGCGGATGGCGTTTAGCGCCGCCGCCGGCCCGCAAATTCCTGCAGAGCCCGCGTGCCATCCGCATGGTCAACTGCGCAGGCGCCACCGCCATGGCCGGCGCTTCTGCCGTAGCAATCGCTACCCGGTCAGAGCTAATACGGATCGAGCTCGCCCGTCGAGAAGTCGCATTCTGCCGGTGCGCTCCATCGTGAGCGCATCGATCACCTTCACGAGCTTTCGCCACTTCGACATCGACGGGCTGACATCGGGTTCGACGCCACGCCCGGCTTGCTCGCCACGAGAATCGGTTCCACCAGCGCCACGATCACGCCCCTTGGTTTCATGGCCACCGCGAGCTTCACGGTGTACATATTGAGCGCACCTGCTGGCCCCGTAGTTCGCGCCCATGGCCATGCTGCCGCCGCGGCCGAAGGAGCCGATGAACGACGTCACGTTCACCACTTCTGCTTCGATTCTCGACGTTCAGCATGAACGCTCGAATCATGCGCATCGGCCCGAGCGTGTTCACGTCGAAGCCAGGCGCGCGGCGTCGAAGTCGATCTTGTCGTAGGGAATGTTCGCTTTCACCTTCTCCAGGTCCGCCTGGAAGGTGGCCTCCACAGCGGCGGCGCTAGCCCACCAGCACGTCGATGGGCTGGTCCTTGTACTTCGCGCCACGCTGCGAATCATTGCGGTATCCAGACGTCGATGTGCGCTCGATGGCGAGCTGCGGATGTTTGGCGGCAATCGCCTTGAGGTCCGCCGTGCCGGCATCGTCCAGACGCCGCGTGGTCGCGATGACGTTCCAGTCCGCTGCCGCGTACTGCCGCGCGATCTTCGAGCCCGATGCCGCGATTGGCGCCGGTGACGAGGATGGTGGGAGCGCCCGCCTTCAGCGCCGCTTGAGCTGGCGCAGGGCAGCAGCAGCGCCAGTGCCAGAACCACGAGAGTGTGCGAACATTCAGTTCACCGTGACGACACCCAATAGAGTTGTTGATTGGATTCGAGATAGCGGTGCGCGTCGACACCCAGCAGAGAGCGAAACGTCTTCGCGATCACCGGCTCCAGGTGCCCTTCGCGCGAGCCCGCTGCAGAACGACGTGCTTCTGCGCGCGCGAATAGCGGCCCGGCGTGCCCCGAGATCGTGCGACGCCACCCAGCCGCGAATGCTCAGGCCCTTCGAGCGCCGCCGGCCAGTGCGGAATGCATCGGCGGCCCCGCCCGCTCAGCCCGCCGTAGATGAACAGCGCGCCGTCCTGCGGCCATCGCTTCGGGCGAGCAGCTTGCCGACGACATCGGGCCCGCCCACCGGATCGAACACCACGATGCGCGCGCCCTCGCCAGTTCGGTGATGCGCATGACCTCGGCCACCAGAGTCGGCCCCCTCGGCGGCCACCGCGTTGCGCGCCCTGCTCCAGCAGCGCCGCCAGCAGCCTTGTCGCGCTCGGACGTCGCGTCGCACGCGATCGGACACCGCGCCCGCCCAGTTCGCGAGCTGAATGGTGCAGAAGCCAGGCCCACGCTGCTCGAGGCCGCGGATGACCACGCGGATCGCCGACGGCGGCGCGTGCGCAACCTCGATGATCGCGAGCGCCGAGCAGTAACTGCATCCAGATCGCCGGCCGCTTCCACGGGGCGTGAGACCCGGCGGCGCCGCGCAGCACGCTGCGCGCCGGCACGATCGCGTTCTCCGCGTACACGCTGTACTCAATTCTGGCGAAAAATTCGGCACGATACAGACGCGCTCGCCCGCCTGAAACCCTGCACGCCCGCGCCGAGTGCCTCGACGATGCCCACACCCCCTCGTAGCCGATCAGCGACGGCAGCTTCGAATCTGCAGGTAGCGGCCCTGGCGGAACATCGCTTCGGCGCGGTTGAGGCCAGGATGGCTTCATGGCGACACGCACCTACCGGCGCCGGGCGCACCCACCCCGAGGCCCGAACTGCAACACCTGGCCCACTGGCGCCTGATGCACGCGGACGACCTTGCTCATACACAGCTCCCTTCTAACGCGACCTGGCGGCGCCAGGCAGCGAAGCACGTTAAGTGATCCGTCGTCCGCGAGGAAGGCCACGTCCGGCGCGCGTCCGGCCTACAGGTCAAATCGGGGACATCGGAGACCCCGATCATCGATTGGTTGGCAGCGGATGTCGCGTCCAACGGGCATGGGCGCACTTCGTTCCGGCCGGCGTGGCCGGCGTCTGCATCGCATTGAGCGTAGCGGCACAGGCAGCCGACGGCGGCATCCTCCCAAGCGCGTTCCCGCATGCTCCATAACAACGCCGCGCGGCCGGAGAACGTGCCCCTCGACGCGGAGCTGGAGGCTGCCGGCGCGCGCATCGAGAAGTGCACGTCGAGCCACGGAACATCTTTGACACGTCGAATGAGCAAGAGGACACCGTTCTTCGCCCGCGAATCACCTGCACATTCACGCGCGAATCGCGACGCAGGACCAATTGCTGTTCCATTCGGGCGATGCGTATCAAGGCCGGCTGCTCGAAGAATCCGCGCGCATGCTTCGCGGCACCCGCTACCTGCAGGACGCAAACATCCGGACCCATTGCCCGGCAATGACGCGTGGTCGACATTGAAGTAGTCACGCAGGATGTGTGGACGCTGAATCCCGGTGTTTCATACGGGCGCACAGGCGGCAAAGGCACCCAGCTTCGAGCTCGAGGATTCGACCAAGGGGCAACGCACAGGGTGAGTCTCGGCCGGTAATCCGGCGTGGACCGCACGTCCAGTACCCTGCGCTACCTGGCCACAGCTCGCACCCGGTGGACTACGACCGCCGGCTATTCCGACAACAGCGATTTCGTACGGAAGAGCTCTCGCTCGCTCATCCGTTCTATGCGCTCGACACGCGCTGGGCATTTGGCGTGGACGCGCGGACGCGACGAGCGCATCGATTCCCTCTACGACCTCGGCGAGATCAGCGGATCAATTCGGCGTGCGCGGATCGAGTGGCGCGCGTCTACGGCGGCTGGTCCTGCGGTCTGCGCGAAGGCTGGACTCAGCGCCTCACGGCTTCACCTATGAGCAGCGGCAGTTCCAGACCGTGACCGGCGGACCCTTCGGCGCCGGCAAGCACCACTCTCTCGCTGCCCGGTGGACCGCACGCTCGCGTATCCCTGGCTCGGCTACGAATAATGGATCCAGACGATTCGAGAAGACCCGCAACCGCGATCAGATCGAGAAGACCGAGGATGTGCTCCTCGGCCCGCGCGCCCACCTGCAGGTCGGCTTCGCGTCGCCCTCCTTTGGCGCGGACCGAAGCGCGACGGTGTTCGACGCTGACCGCGCGCGGCTTCGAGCCCAGCGAACGGCACGGCAGCGGCTGCTGCTTTCTTCGTCCCTCACCGGCCGTAACGAGGGCGGTGCATGCGACGTGGTCGCGCGCGTGGCCGCCCGTTACTGCCTCCGCCAGTCCGAGCGGCGCCTGCTATTCCTGAGCGCCCTCGCGGACGTGGCATCGAACCTCGACGCCGACCATCAACTGCTCATCGGCGGCGACAATGGGTTACGCGGCTACTCCGCTGCGCTATCAGGTGGGAGGGCCGCTGGCTCGTCACGGCCGAGCAGCGCTTCTTCACGAACTGGTACCCCTTCCGGCTCTTCAACGTCGGCGGTGCCGTGGCATTCTACGACATGGGCGGTGCCTGGGGCGCAAAACCCGGTGGTACACGCCCGCAAGGGGTGCTGAAAGATGTGGGGCTGGGGCTGCGGCTCGGAAACAGCCGCCCGCCCTCGGCAACGTGCTCCACGTGGACTCCGGCGTTTCCCCTGGACGGTGATAAGTCCATCAGCCGACTGCAATTCCTGGTGGAAACCCAGCGCAGCTTGACCCCTGCCTGCCGTCTCTATCCCAAAGGCAGAGGGGCTCGTCCGCCCCCGGCCAATGGCGCGGCGGATTTGTGATTAGTATCACGCGATATAAAATCACGCGGATAGTCTCAGTGCCGGATCCAACCCCGTACTGCCACCCAAGAGTCCCATGGACCCTATTCGTAACGTCGGCTTCCCGTTGAAGGATGTCTCCCCTGGCTGTGGGGTGCCATTTCGCAGGAGCAGCGCGCCACCCAGCTCGGCATGACGCTCACGCACGCCAAAGTGCTGGTCTTCTCTCGCGCAACGAGGGCCACGCAAGCCCGCCTGCCGAGCTCTCGGACACGGACCTGATGACGCTCGTGCGCGCTCGACCGCATGGAGCAGACGGCTGGCTCGAGCGCCGCCCCGACCTGAGCGATCGCCGAGCCTACCGGCTGTTCCTGAAGCGCGCGGCAGACCCGGTGCTCAGGCGGAGATCAACCGCATTATGACAAGGCGCGCAGCGAAGCGCTGGCCGGCCTGTCGCAGGACGACGCGCACCTGCTCACTTCACTCGAACGCATCCAGGCGAATCCGTGAGCTCAGGCCGAGCCCCAGCGAGCCGGCCCGGCCGAACAACACCTCTGCGTCCCGCGCGACAGGCCTCGCGCACCACCGACCTCCGGCGCAGGAAGGCGACCCCCATGAACGACTCCACACAGACTCCTTCTGCAGTTCAGACCCCAGCGAAAGGCGACCGCCTGCGGCGCCTGCGCGTGCCGCTGATGCGGGCGGCTCGCCTGTCATCGTGCTCGTAGCCGCGCGTACTCTACTTTGCGCGCCGGGCCGCCCGGAGTCCACGAGCGATGCTACGTGTGAGCGCAGCTCGCGTGGCCATCAGCACGCAACGTTCCGCCGCGTCATCGAGCTGCGCGTGCACGACAACCAGCGAGTGAAGCGGTGACGCTGTTCCGTCTCGACGATCGCCCGTTCCAGCTCCAGCGGTAACCCGCGCGCGCGAAGCTCGGCAACACACGACTGCAGATCGAATCGCTGAAGGCCATCACGTCAGGAAGCAGAGCGAGCTTCAGTCCGCCGAGGACACGCTCGCCTACGAGAAGCGCGAAATGGAACGGCAGCAGCGCCTGCTCGCCTCCGGCATCTCATCGCAGGCACAGCTGGATCGCGCCCGCACGCGCGTGACGCCGCTGCACAGCAGGTGGCGGCCACCCGCCAGGAAATCTCGGGCGTTTCACGCGACCCGGCGGTAATCCCGCCATCGACCGCCAGCGCATCCGGGCCGTGGAGCAGGCGCAGGCCGAGCTCGACCGCGCGGATGCTCGATCTCCTGGTACACCACCATCACTGCGCCGGACGACGGCATCGTCGCGCAAGTCGAGGAAGCTGCAGGTGGGCGACTATGAACGCCGCCGTGCCGGTGTTCGCCCTCGTGTCCACGCACAACCTGTGGATCGAGGCGAACTTCAAGGAAGTGCAGCTCGCGAAGATGCGCGCCGGCCAGGCGGCCACCGTCGAGATCGATGCTTACGGCGACAAGACCTTCAAGGCCCACGTCGGGAGCCACAGGCTGAGCCCCGGCACGGGGCCGCGCAGTTCTCGGCGCTGCCCGCGCAGAACGCCACCGGCAACTGGGTGAAGGTCGTGCGGCGTCTGGCCGTGCGCATCGAGATCGCGATGATGCCGATCGCGCGCACCTCGCTCTTCTCCGGCCTCAGCGCCAACGTGAAGGTGGACACGCACGATCAGAAGGGCGCGCCGCTCGCGGATGAGGACACGCCCGCCTTGAGCGCGACCAGGACGTTGCAGCGGCGACGTGGCCGAGTCCGAATCCGGCAAACCTAAATGGCAGAGGCACTGCAGTGTCGAGCGCGGCAGCCCCGGCAGCCGGTCGACCCCCTCAACGCGAAGGCACTGATCACCGCCGGCGCGCTGATGGCGGCGTCGATCAGCGCGGAGGCGATCGACACCACGATTGCGCGTGAGTGCTGCCCGCACATGCGGGGCACACTGTCCGGCACCCAGGACCAGATGGTGTGGGTGCTCACGTCTTACATCGTCGCCGCGGCCGCATCATGACGCCGCTTGCGGGATGGCTCGCCGTGCGCCTCGGGCGCAAGCGCGTGTTCCTCGCTCCGTGGTGGGGTTCACCATCGCCTCCGCACTGTGCGGCGCGGCCGAGAACCTCACTCAGATCGTTCGCTGTTCCGCACGCTGCGGAGGGCATCTGCGGCGCAGGCTCTGCTACCGCTGTCGCAGGCCATCCTGCTGGACAGCAACCCGAAAGAGAAACACGGGCGCGCCATGGCCATCTGGGGCATGGGCGTGGTGCTCAGCGAGCCCATCGTGGGGCCGCTGCTGGGCGGCCGGCTCACCGGAGGACTGCCACTAACTGGCGCTGGGTGTTCCCTCGTGAACATCCCGGTTCGGCGATTCTCGCCACGCCATCGGCATCGTCGCCTCTACTGCACCGGAGACGAAGCGCGAAGGGGTGGGCGTTCGACATGTTCCGGTTTCGCCTCGCTCGGCATTGGCGTCGGCGCGTTGCAGCTGGTGCTCGACCGCGGCGAGCTCAAGGACTGGTTTCCCGCGACTCCACCGAGATTCGCCTGGAAGCAGCCTCTCATCGCGGCCATCGGCGCATGCACTTGTTCATCACGCACACGGCGACGGCGGAGCACTCGTTCATCAGCCGCGCGCTGTTCCACAGGACCGCCGCTTCGTCGTCGGCAACGTCTTCATCTTCAGGATCGGCGCGGTGCTGTTCGCCACGCTTGCGCTGATGCCACCGATGCTTCGGGGCCTCATGTGCGGTTGTATCCCAGTGCTCGCAAGCGGGGGCTCGATCACTCGCGCCACGCGCGGCCGCGGTGCGCGTGGGTGTCCATGGCAGTGGTGGCGCGGCGCCTCTCCGGGCGCGCGTGGACGCCCGGTGGCTATCACTCTGCCATCGGCTTCCAGCCGGGAGTGATCTCACTCTGGCAGATGGGATCGCTTTCGCCGCAAGTGGGCTCCGGGCCCGCTCATCTGGTCCGGCGTGATCCAGGGGCTTCGGCGCCGGGCTTGCGTACGTGTCGCTCACCATCGTTGGCCTTCGTCACGCTGCCGGCGGCGCTGCGTAACGAGGGCGCGTCGGTTGCTTCAACCTGATGCGCAACATCGGCGCGGCGGTGTCGGCATCTCCTCGATCGCAGGCGTGCGTCACCAGCTTCGCACCACCATGGCGCGCGCGCCCCTCACCGAAACCGATCGCGCGCCAGTAGGTTCAGCCCGGGCGCGGATCTCACGCAGGTGGGCTCGCAGATCGGCGGCACCGCGGGTGCTCCTCGGGCTCAACCAGCAGATCGGCCAGCCAGGCGAGCTGGGTCGCGTGCCTGCATGCCTTCCCAACCTCATGATGATCCTCACGCTGGTGACCATTCCGCTGATCCGCGTTTGCCGCGCGTAGCGGCGCATTGCAGGCGGCCGGCGCCAAGACGTAGTGTCCCGTCGAATGAAAACCGTAACGCAACTCTCCACCCTGCTTTTGGCCGCGCTGCTGACCGCGGGGTGTGCCGTCGGGCCGGACTTCAAGTCGCCCAAGGCGCCCGCCGCCGATCGCTACACGAGCGAGCGAGTTGCCCCGACCTCGAGCCCGCCGCGGCCCGGGCCCGCGCAGGATTGGTGGACACGGCGTTTCCGAGTATCGCCGGCCGCATACGGCACGGCACCACCGTTACGCACCGCGCTCGCAGGTAACCGCGATCTGCAGGTGGCCCCGGGCAACCCTCGAGCAGGCGCCGCCGAGGATCTACGGCGCCAGCCGCGGCGCACCCGCCTTCCGGAGGCGCACATCGGGGCCGCGAACGCGCGCAGCAAGTTACGGCGCGGCGTTTCTCGGTGGATTCCAGCTGCCGCCATTCACGGCTTACTCCGTGGGTGTGAACGTGAGCTACGCGCTGCTGGACTACACGGGCGGCGTGAAGCGTTCTGATCGAACAGCGGCGCGCGCTCGCGGAGGTGCAGGAGCATGAGCTCTGCCGCGCATCTTTCGCTCACCGGCAACGTGGTGCTGCGGAGGCGCTGGATATCGCCCCCCGCCCGCGCACGAATTCGTGCCGCGGAAAGCATCCTCGACGAGGACGCGCGCAACGCGTGGACCTCGTACACAAGGCGCTGGATGCCGGTCCCGCGGCGCGAAAGTGGATCCTCGCTGAGTGCCGAGAGCCAGCTCGGCGCAAGACCGAGACGCTGATGCCCCCTGCTGCGGCAGGGAGCTGAGCGTGGCGCGGCTTACGCGCTCGCCGTGCTCGTCGGCCAGACGCCCCGGCGAAGCTGGTCTGCGCCGGACTTCGAGCACGGAGGATTTCATTCCGCCGTCCGATCTTCCAGTGACGCTGCCTTCCGAGCTACCGCGCTGACGGCGGCCGGACATTCTGGCGGGCGAGGCGCGGGTTGCGCAGCCGCCGACAAGGCGGTGGGATTGTTGCCACGGCGAACCTCTGGCTCCGCGAGATCAAGCTCCGGCTCACGCTGCTGAGCCAGCAGGCGCTCGAGGTGGGTGATCTGTTCCGAAGGCGGTGCGAGGCGCCTACAGCCTCGCGGGCAATCTGGCCGCGCCGGTCTTCAATGGCGGCCGGCTGCGCGCGGAGCGCCGCGCGTCCGGAAGCCGCGATGAGAGGCGGCGCTCGCGCGTTACGAGCAGACGGTGCTCACCGCGTTCGGGCAGGTTGCCAAAGCGTGCTTTGCGGCACTGGACACGACGCGCAGCAGACGGCTGCCGAGGCACGGCGTGCACCTCGACGTGGCGGAATCCAATCTGTCGCTCACGCGCGAGAGTTACAGTGCCGGCAACGTGGGTGTTCTGCAGATCACACTCGATGCGCGAGCGTGTCGTGCAACGTGCACGCATCGGTGTGGCTCGTGCTCGCGCAGCAGCGATGCAGGACACCTGGCCGAGGCACCATCGTCGCACTGGGCGGCGACTCGCCCGTAGCGCCCGCGCCCGCTTACTGCCGCAGATCGCTGGGACCGCACGAAGCGCTGGCGCAGGCACCTGGGAAAGAATGTTTGGCGTGATGAGGGGTGTGGCCTTGCACGGCGGGACCGGCCTCGCCAATGCCTCCGTTACGTGGCTTCGAGACTGGGAGTTGTCCGCTGCCGCACGCGAGCCCGAACGTCGGTGCGTACTGCCGACGAGTTCGCGATCGCATGCGAGGTCTGGGTCTAGGGAAGGTCTGGTCTAGGGAAGGTCGGGTCTAGGGAAGCGTCGGGTCTGGGAAGGTCGGGTCTAGGGAAGGTCGGGTGTAGCCAAGGTCGGGTGACGCCTACCGCGGACCAGGCGTTCCCGCGAGGAACGCGCCTGCGCGCACCTGCTTTCGAGCTACGCGCGCGCGGCAGCAGAGCAACCTCGGATCTGCGAGCGCGGCATCAGGCACCGCGCCGCAAGTTCACCGCCGCGGCCTCCAGCCAGCCCTTTCACCCACTCGCAAAACCTCTTCCCTCCGTCCACCCCTGCATGCGTTTCGAACAGTGCGGAAGAGAGCACACCCCAGTTCACGCGCCTCTTTCGCGATCCAGGCGCGCACGATGTGCCTGCAGTTCCTGCAGCGGCACGATTCCCTGCTCCAGCACACGCGCTGATGGAATTGCCGGATGCGTCGAAGCGTGAGCCCAGCCTGCCCTGGCTTCCGTGCGCAGCGCGAGATTTCCAGCCCACCGGAGTCGTACGCAGTGAGCTGACCAGGAATGGTGGCGATGCGGTCGACACGGTCGCCTCGGCTCCGCGTCGATCGCGCGAAGCGACTGGTCGCCACCAGGTAAGCAACCGCCTTCTCTCCGCGACCAGCCGAACGCGTGAATGCCGGGTCGACCACCATGGCCGCGGGCCGGCAGATGCGACGTGAGATGCGCGCGTAGTCACTCCTGTAGATCCCCGCTTCGTCAGAAAGGCGCTCCCGCATGGCGCGCTTCCATCCCACCTCGACATACGCTGAGTTGTCCGCGAGCTTTGCCAAGTCCGAGCCGCGTGGCTTGACTCGAGCAGGAGCGCCAGCTGCGGGTGATGGCCGGGCACCCGCCTCGTGCGACGAAGACAGTGCTCCACGGCAATCCCCCGCGTCGCCGACATCACTCCTCCGTCGGCTCGATGTAGCGGGCGGGCTTCGCGATGTCCGGCTGCAGCCTCGTAGTGGGCGGAAATCCCCGCGCCCCGCTGATACGCCGGCGGCGATTCGATGACGATGGGCTGATCCGGCAGCCTTCACGAAGGTACGGCCGCGACTTGTCGAGGGCGATGGTCAGCAGGCTGCGCGCGTTCGCCAGCAGTTCCTCGGCGGGAAGCGAAATGGTTTTCCGGCGCGTCGTTGTTGCGCCGGATGATCTCCGCGACGTCGCTCGTGCCGTAGAGCTTTGCTGCCGATCGCGATCAGCGCCCTGCTCGTTGTTCCTTCACCGTCAGCTCTCGCTTCCCAGCGCCATCACTTCGGCCGGCGTGCGAGTCGAAGCGGTCATTGCCGTACTGCGCAGCTGCGCTCGATAGCAGCGCACCGTCCGGAGACGCGGACAGCGCTAAGGTGGCGCGCGCGTGCGGCGAGATACTCCTTCGCGAGAAATACACGGAAGTCACGGATGGCAGGATTGATGCGCTCGCCGATGAGCGTCTTCAGCTTCGCGCTGCCAACTGCGCGTCACCGGCGACGCGTGTTGCCAGCGGAGTAGAACGGAGACTCGTCCGGAGCAGATGCGACGAGCGCATCGAGCTGCGACGACACGATCGACGACCGACTTCGGCACCGAGTAGCCCGCACGCAGGCCGGCTCGCAGGTTCGCCGTCTGCACGGCGAGAAACCCGGGCAGCGAGCCCCAACGCTTCAATGCCTCCGCCCGCAGTGCCGGCGTGCCCACGGGCTGCAGCGCTCGGCTGACCAGCGCGGAAACCCACTTGCCAGCCGACGAAGTGAGCTCAGCTCCCGGTCTCGCTCTTGCACACTTTGCGCAGCTCACGGCTGGCGTCCAGCATTTCCTCGAGCACGGCACGCGTCGCATTGGCCGATGCGTCGAGGCCCGTCGTCGGCACCCGCGCGAGCTACCGGCGCTGATGGTGTCCTCTGCCTCGCTCCAGTGCGCGGATGGCCCGCGGCGTGTGCGATCCGGAAAGCGTGAATGATCCGGAGCCAGCAGACCCGCGAGGTAGGCGACCGTGGGATCGTAGTTCACCACGCAGCGCCGCCAGCCGGTTGCCCGAGCGCGGTGACTTGTGCGGAAGGCGCTGGCGCGCTCGCGCGGCGGCGATCTCGAACATCGCGCCGACGGACAGCAGCGCGGCCAGGGGCGAGGAAACGCAAGAACTCAAACCTGCGGCACAACCTCGAGGCTCTGGGGCGATGGCAGGCGGGACAGCAGCTTCGACAGCGCGTCCGGATCGAGAGGCTTCCACGAGATGCGTAGTTGGAATCCCACTTCGCGCGAGCGACGGCGGTCCCTCGTCCTGCCCCCAGCCCAGTGAGGGCGATCAGCACGGTGGCCTTGCCCCACGGCTCGGCCCGGATGCGCCGCGCCACTTCTGCAACCATCGAGCTTCGGCATGCCGATGTCGAGGAGCACCACGTTTGGGCCGGTGTACACTCGGCCACCGCCAGCGCCTCCCGCGCCATCCGCGGCCGTATGCACTTTCATGCCCATCGCACTGGAGCAAGGTGGCAAGACTGTCCAGCGCATCCTCGATTGTCGTCGGCGAGCAGGATGCGGTGGCCCGGCTTCGAGCCGTTGGAGTGAGCCACGTCGGGTACTGGCTCGCCTGAAGCCATGCTGTTCCCGCGTTTGCCGCACTCGAAGCGGCAGTCTGATGAGGAATTCACTGCTCCAGGCTCGGGCCATCGCCGTAGGCCGTGACGCTGCCGCCATGCATCTGCACGAGCTGGCGCACCGAGCGCCAGGCCAATGCCGAGCCCGCCTTGCGCGCGATGCGCGGCCGCTCCACCTGCGTGAACAGCTGGAACAGCCGCGGCAGGAGCTCCGGCGGATGCCGATGCCGTTGTCGCGCACGCGGATCTCCACGTCTACGCCCTGCCGGCTCGCGCTCAGCATGATGCGTCCGCCCGGGTCCGTGTACTTCGCGGCGTTGTTCGAGAAGATTGCCGAGCACCTGGGTGAGGCGCGTGAGTCGCCCACCACTTCCAGCACGTCCTCGCCCATATCGATCGTCAGCTCGTGCCGCTGCTTCGGTGAGGAGCGGCTGGATGACGTCTCGATGGCGCGCGCCACGATGGTGGCCACCGGAACCGGCTCGCGACTGAGGCTGATGTTGCCGCGGGTGATGCGCGACACGTCCAGCAAGTCATCCACCGAGCCGCGTGAGGTGCTTCACCTGCCGCTCGATCACATCGCGTGACCAGGAGAGCTGCGGGTCCGGCAGTGCGCTCCCTGCGCATGATCTCCACGGCATTGCGAATGGGCGCCAGCGGATTTCGCAGCTCGTGCGCGAGCACGGCGCAGGAACTCGTCCTTGTGACGGTCTGCTGCCGTCAGCGCCGCTCTCGATGCGGGCGCGCTCGGCCACTTCTGCTCTCGGCACGCGATTGGTCTGCTCCAGCTCGCCGTTCGCGCGCTTCGAGATGGGAGTTCAGGTACCGAGCTCGCGCGTCTTCTCCGCCTGCAGGTTGGTGTTCGCAAGCTCCAGGCGCGCGTTCGTGCCTCCGGCGAGGCTCGTGTTGAGCTTCTGCAGCTCCACGGCGCTTGGCAGTGCAGCTCCACCAGCACCGCCACCTTGCTGCGCAGGATTTCCGGCACCACCGGGATGGACACGTAGTCGACCGCGCCGAGCTTGTAGCCGCTTGCAGCCGGTCGAACTCGGTGACGTGCACGCCGGTGACGAAGATGATCGGCGTGGTCTCGAAGCGCGGATGATCGTGGATCAGCTCGGCGGTCTCGAAGCCGTCCATGCCCGGCATCTCACGTCGAGCAGCACCACCGCGAACTCCTGCTTCATGAGCGCCTCGAGCGCCTCGAGACCGGAATTGCACCGCGACGAGGTTGTGGCCCAGCGGCTCGAGGATGGCGCGGTACGACAGCAGCCGCGCCGGCTGGTCGTCCACCAGCAGGATGTTGGCCGCATCGTGGCCGTGCGGAATCGATGCTGGTGCGCTCGCTGATCCCTCAGCGATGCAGCCACATCCGCACCAGCGACAGCAGCTGGTCGGTGTTCACGGGCTTGGCGACGTAGTCCGACGCGCCCGCCTCGCAGGCACTTCTCGCGGTCGCCCTTCATGGCCTTGGCCGTGAGCGCGATGATCGGCAGCATGCGGAACTGCCGGAATCGTCGCGGATGCGCGCGCATCGGTCTCGTAGCCGTCCATCTCCGGCATCATGACGTCCATCAGGACCAGCGACCAGGTCCGGCTGTGTCTGTCCACGCAGCTTGATGGCGTCCTGGCCGTTGGTGGCGCGTGATCACGTTCATGCCGTGCCGCTCGAGCAGGCTGTTGAGCGCGAAGATGTTGCGCACGTCGTCGTCGACCACCAGCACCTTGCGATCGCTGCAGCGGCTCGTCGCTCTCGTGCAGCGTCTCGATCATGCGCTGCTTCGGCTTCCGGCAGGTCGGCGATCACGCGATGCAGGAACAGCGCGGTCTCGTCGAGCAGGCGCTCCGGCGATCTGCACGCCCTTGAGCACGATGCTCTTGGCGCGCTGCCGCAGCTCCGTCTTCCTCGTCGTCGATGAGCTCGCGCCCGGTGAACACGACGATGGGGATGTCAGCGCAAGCCGCTGCGTCGCTGCTGGATCTCGGTGACGGCAGCTCGAAGCCCGAAATGTCCGGCAGCTTGAGATCGAGGATCACGCAGTCGAACTCTCTGCTCGCGCAGCAGACTCGAGCGCACGTCGCGCCGCTGTCCGGCCGTGGAGATGTCCGGACGTCGTCGCCGCCGATGAGCGCCGGCGATGCTCATCTGCTCGGCCGAGTCGTCTTCGATGACCAGCGAGCTCGCGCACGCGCGGCGCGATGAAGTCCTGGATGCGCGTGAATGCCGATCTCGCAGCCCCTCGCGTAGTCGAGGGCTTTGGTCATGAACGAGAACGCGCCGCGCTCGAGACCGTACTGGCGCTCTTCCTCGACGGTGAGCACCTGCACGGGAATGTGACGCGTGTGTCGGGTCGTGCTTCAGCTGGTTGAGCACGGTCCAGCCCAGCATGTCCGGCAGGAACACGTCGAGCGTGACGGCCGTCGGCAGGTACTTGCGGGCCAGCGACAGCGCGTCCGTGCCGTTCTGCGCCACCAGCGCCTTGAAGCCTCGGTCGCGCGCGGCTTCGAGCAGCACCTTCGCGTAGTGCGGATCGTCCTCGACGATCAGCACCGCGCTGTCGCCTCTTCACCGGCTCCCGATCGTCCTGGCACGTCCTCGACGTGCGGCGCCGGCAGCACGACCGGCTGGAGCGGCTGACGGCGTCGCCTTGGCGAACATGACGGCGTAGCCATCTGCCGCGTACGCCGCGCCCTGGTAGGCGAGCGGCAGATAGAGCGTGAACGTGCTGCCCGTGCCCGGCGACGCTCGACGAGCCGGATCTCGCCGCCCAGCAGGTGCGCGAGCTCGCGGCTGATGGCGAGGCCCAGGCCGGTGCCGCCGTACTTGCGCGCGGTGCCGCGCGTCGGCCTGCTGGAACGCCTCGAAGATGATCTTCTGCTTCTCCGGCGAGATGCCGATGCCGGTGTCGGTCGACGCGCGAACTTCACGACCGACCGTGCGCGGCCTGCGACAGCACCGGATGATCGGCGCTCCAGCCGCAGCTGGCGCGAGCCCACGTGCAGCGCGCACGCTGCCCTGCGCCGTGAACTTCATCGCGTTCGACAGCAGGTTCTTCACGATCTGCATGCAGGCGCTTCGAGTCGGTGACCATGTGGCGGCCGAGCGCGGATCGAAGTCCGTGGTGAACGAGAGGTTGCGCGACTTCCGGCCTCGTGGCGGAAGTTGCGCTCGATGGTCTCGCGCAGGTGCAGTGAACAGCAGGTCTTCGCACTCGACCGTGACCGTGCCCGACTCGATCTTCGACAGGTCGAGAATGTCGCTGATGAGGTTCAGCAGGTCGGTGCCGGCGCGCGTGGATGGTCTTGGCGAACTCCACCTGCCGCGTCGCTGAGGTTGCTTGTCCGCGTTCTCCGCAAGCTGCTGGCCCAGGATCAGGATGCTGTTGAGCGGCGTGCGCAGCTCGTGCGACATGTTGGCGAGGAACTCGGACTTGTAGCGCGAGGTGAGCGCCAGCTCCGCGGCCTTCTCTTCGAGCGCGCGTGCGCGCCTGCTCGATTTCCTGGTTCTTGCGTTCCACTTCCGCGTTCTGCTCGGCGAGCAGCTGCGCCTTCGTGGCCAGCTCTTCGTTGGTCTGCTGCAGCTCGTTCTGCTGCGTCTGCAGCTCGCCGGCGAGCTCCTGGGACTGCTTGAGCAGGCCTTCGGTGCGCATCGTCGCTTCGATGGTGTTGAGCACGACGCCGATGGAGCCGGTGAGCTGCTCGAGGAACGCCAGGTGCGACGCCGTGAATTCGTAGCAGCGAGGCGAGCTCGATGACGGCCTTGATCTGGCCTTCGTACAGCACCGGCAGCACGATGACGTTGCGCGGCGCGGGTCGCGACCAGGCCGCTGAGTCGCACGATGAATCGGCGCGGCATGTCGCGCGAGCAGCATGCGCTGGCGTTCCACGGCGCACTGCCCGACGAGCCCTTCGCCGAAGCGGTAGCGGCGCGGCTCAGCCGTTCTCGCACGTCGGCGTAGCTCGCGAGCTGCTTGAGGTAACGCTCGCATTCGCTCGTCGTCCATGACGATATAGACGACGCCCTGCTGCGCGTCGACCAGCGGCGCGAGCTCGGCGAGCAGCATCTGGCCGACGCGTGCACGAGGTCGCGCTGGCCCTGCATCATGCGGCTGAACTTGGCGAGGTTGGTCTTCAGCCAGTCCTGCTCGGTGTTGCGCTCCGTCGTGTGACGCGCAGGTTGCCGATCATCGCGTTGATGTTGTCCTTGAGCTCGGACACTTCGCCGCGCGCATCGACCTGAATCGAGCGCGTCAGGTCGCCCTTGGTCACGGCCGTGGCCACTTCGGCGATGGCGCGCACCTGCGTCGTGAGGTTCGCCGCGAGCAGGTTCACGTTCGCCGGTGAGGTCCTTCCACGTGCCGGCGGCGCCGGGCACGTTGGCCTGGCCGCCGAGACGGCCTTCCACGCCGACCTCGCGCGCCACCGACGTCACCTGGTCGGCGAAGATCGCGAGCGTGTCGGTCATCGTTGTTGATCGTGTCGGCGAGCGCCGCGACCTCGCCTCTCGCATTCCACCGTGAGGCGCTGGCGCAGGTCGCCGTTGGCGACGGCGGTCACGACCTTCACGATGCCGCGCACCTGTTCGGTGAGGTTGTTCGCCATGACGTTGACGTTGTCGGTGAGGTCTTTCCACGTACGCCGGCGACGCCGGGCACCTCGGCCTGGCCGCCGAGCTTGCCTTCGGTGCCGACCTCGCGCGCCACGCGCGTCACTTCGGCGGCGAAGCAGTTGAGCTGGTCCACCATCGTGTTGATGGTGTTCTTCAGCTCGAGGATTTCGCCTTGCACGTCCACCGTGATCTTGCGCGACAGGTCGCCGCGCGCCACGGCGGTGGTCACCTCGGCGATGTTGCGCACCTGGCCGGTGAGGTTGGTGGCCATCGGCGTTCACGGAGTCGGTCAGATCCTTCCACGTGCCGGCCACGCCGGGCACCGCCGCCTGACCGCCGAGCTGTCCTTCGGTGCCGACCTCGCGCGCCACGCGCGTCACTTCCGGCCGCGAACGACCGTTGAGCTGGTCCACCATCGTGTTGATGGTTTCCTTGAGCTGCAGGATCTCGCCGCGCACGTCCACCGTGATCTTGCGCGACAGGTCACCGCTGCGCCACGGCGGTGGTCACTTCGGCGATGTTGCGCACCTGGCCGGTGAGGTTCGACGGCCATGGAGTTCACGTTGTCGGTGAGGTCCTTCCACGTGCCGGCGACGCCCTGGCACCTGCGCCTGGCCGCCGAGCTTGCCCTCGGTGCCGACCTCGCGCGCCACGCGCGTCACTTCGGAGGCGAACGCCGTTCAGCTGGTCCACCATCGTGTTGATGGTCTCCTTCAGCTGCAGGATTTCGCCGCGTCACGTCCACCGTGATCTTGCGCGACAGGTCGCCGCTGCGCGATGGCCGTGGTCACCTCGGCGATGTTGCGCACCTGGCCGGTGAGGTTGACGGCCATCGGAGTTCACGTTGTCGGTGAGATCCTTCCACGTGCCCGCGACGCCCGGCACGATGGCCTGGCCGCCGAGCTTGCCCTCGGTGCCCACCTCGCGCGCCACGCGCGTCACTTCGACGGCGAAGCGATCGCAGCTGGTCCACCATCGTGTTGATGGTTTCCTTCAGCTCGCAGGATCTCGCCGCGCACGTCCACCGTGATCTTGCTGCGACAGGTCGCCGCTGGCGACGGCGATGGTCACTTCGGCGATGTTGCGCACCTGGCCGGTGAGGTTCGATGGCCATCGAGTTCACGTTGTCGGTGAGGTCCTTCCACGTGCCGGCGACGCCGGGCACCGCCGCCTGGCCGCCGAGCTTGCCTTCGGTGCCGACCTCGCGCGCCACGCGCGTCACTTCGCGCGGCGAACGCGTTGCAGCTGGTCCACCATCGTGTTGATGGTGTTCTTCAGCTCGAGGATCTCGCCTCGCACGTCCACCGTGATCTTGCGCGACAGGTCGCCGCGCGCCACGGCGGTCGTCACCTCGGCGATGTTGCGCACCTGGCGCGGTGAGGTTCGACGGCCATCGAAGTTCACGTTGTCGGTCAGGTCCTTCCACGTGCCCGCCGACGCCCGGCACCTGCGCCTGGCCGCCGAGCTTGCCTTCGGTGCCGACCTCGCGCGCCACGCGCGTCACCTCCGACGGCGAACGCGTTGCAGCTGGTCCACCATCGTGTTGATGGTTTCCTTCGAGCTGCAGGATCTCGCCGCTGCACGTCCACGCGTGATCTTGCGCGACAGGTCGCCGCTTGCGCGACGGCGGTCGTCACGTCGGCGATGTTGCGCACCTGCGCCGGTCAGGTTCGCCGGCCATCGAGTTGCACGTTGTCGGTCAGGTCCTTCCACGTGCCCGCGACGCCCGGCACCTGCGCCTGGCCGCCGAGCTTGCCCTCGGTGCCCACTTCGCGCGCCACGCGCGTCACCTCGGAGGCGAACGCGTTGAACTGGTCCACCATCGTGTTGACGGTGTTCTTCGAGCTCGAGGATCTCGCCCTGCACGTCCACCGTGATCTTCTTCGACAGGTCGCCGTTGGCCACCGCGGTCGCCACGTCGGCGATGTTGCGCACCTGGCCCGGTGAGGTTCGCCGCCATGGAGTTGACGTTGTCGGTCAGGTCCTTCCACGTGCCGGCCACGCCCGGGCACCTGCGCCTGGCCGCCGAGCTTGCCTTCGGTGCCGACCTCGCGCGCCACGCGCGTCACCTCGGCGGCGAACGCGTTGAGCTGATCCACCATCGTGTTGATCGGTGTTCTTCAGCTCGCAGGATCTCGCCCTTCACGTCCACCGTGATCTTGCGCGACAGGTCGCCGCTGCGCGACCGCGGTCGTCACCTCGGCGATGTTGCGCACCTGCGCCGGTCAGGTTGCTGGCCATCGAGTTGACGTTGTCGGTGAGGTCCTTCCACGTGCCCGCCGACGCCGCGCACCTGCGCCTGGCCGCCGAGCTTGCCTTCGGTGCCCACTTCGCGCGCCACGCGCGTCACCTCGGCGGCGAAGCGCGTTGAGCTGGTCCACCATCGTGTTGATGGTGTTCTTCAGCTCGAGGATCTCGCCCTTCACGTCCACCGTGATCTTGCTGCGACAGGTCGCCGTTGGCCACCGCGGTGGTCACCTCGGCGATGTTGCGCACCTGGCCGGTGAGGTTGACGGCCATGAAGTTGACGTTGTCGGTCAGGTCCTTCCACGTGCCGGCCACGCCGGGCACCTGCGCCTGGCCGCCGAGCTTGCCCTCGGTGCCGACTTCGCGCGCCACGCGCGTCACTTCGGACGCGAACGCGTTGCAGCTGGTCCACCATCGTGTTGATGGTGTTCTTCAGCTGCAGGATCTCGCCGCTGCACGTCCACCGTGATCTTGCGGACAGGTCGCCCTTCGCGATCGCGGTGGTGACGTCCGGCGATGTTGCGCACCTGGCCGGTCAGGTTCGACGCCATGGAGTTGACCGAGTCCGTCAGGTCCTTCCACGTGCCTGCCACGCCGGGCACCTGGCGCCTGGCCGCCGAGCTTGCCCTCGGTGCCGACCTCGCGCGCCACGCGCGTCACTTCCGACGGCGAAGCCGTTGAGCTGGTCCACCATCGTGTTGATGGTTTCCTTCAGCTCGAGGATCTCGCCCTTCACGTCCACCGTGATCTTGCGCGACGAGGTCGCCGCGCGCGACGGCCGTGGTCACCGTCGGCGATGTTGCGCACCTGCGCGGTGAGGTTCGACGCCATGGCGTTGACCGAGTCGGTCAGGTCCTTCCACGTGCCGGCGACGCCGGGCACCACGGCCTGGCCGCCGAGCTCGCCTTCGGTGCCGACTTCGCGCGCCACGCGCGTCACTTCCGAGGCGAACGAGCGCAGCTGGTCGACCATCGTGTTGATGGCTTCCTTCAGCTGCAGGATCTCGCCGCGCACGTCCACGGTGATCTTCTTCGACAAGGTCGCCGTTGGCCACGGCGATCGTCACGTCGGCGATGTTGCGCACCTGCGCCGTCAGGTTGCCGGCCATCTGGTTGACCGATGTCGGTGAGGTCCTTCCACGACGCCCGACACGCGCCTGCACCTGCGCCTGACCGCCCAGCTTGCCTTCGGTGCCGACCTCGCGCGCCACGCGCGTCACCTCGGACGGTGAAGACGCGACGAGCTGGTCGATCATCGTGTTCACGAGCTTCGCGGAGCGCAGGAACTCGCCTTCCAGCGGGCGGCCGTCCACCTCGAGCGCCATCGACTGGCCGAGGTCGCCGCGCGCGACAGCGCCGATGGTTGCGGGCGATCTCTGCCGTCGGCCGCACCAGATCGTCGATGGGCGTGTTGAACGACTCCGGCTTCGGCGCCAGCCGCCGACCGCACCGGGCAGCGACATGCGCTGGCGGAGACGCCCTTCCCGCCCGACCGTGGCGCTCAGGCGGGTGATCTCGCTCGACATCCGCTCGGTGTAGCCGATCGCCTGGTTGAACGCCTCGGCAATCCGGGCGTCGGACCCCGACCAATGGCGTGGGCAGGCGCACCGGAGAAGTCGCCGTCGCGGAAGGCGACCATCGCGGCGAGCAGTTTCTCGTTCCGGGCCTCGGCCGGAATCGTGCACGTGGGCACGGGTGGAACCGTTGGTAACCGCACCGGTCTCAACCGAGAGCGGTGGCGCAGGGCGTGACTTTTTCCGCGGGCGCGTCAGGGTCTGGGGTCATCGTCGGCTCTGACAGGTTCGGTCGGGGGAGGCGACGAGCGTCGCCGGAACCGTCCGGCCATGCTACGCCCAAATTTGGGCAATGGTCGGAAGCCGGTCGAGCTAGCTCAGTTCTGCGTAAGCTCAACAACCCTAGCTCGGCATGCTTTACCTCCGGAGGCGGTGCCGCAAGTGAACCCAGAAAGCAAAAGCCGAGCCTCGCAAGCGGAAGCGGATTTAGAAGAGTCGCGATGGGCTTTAGCGGCGATCCGGTGCCGCCGCGGCACCGGCAGGGGCGCTGCGCTCAGTAGAAACGACCATCGGTTCCGAGCCGCGGCGGCCTCGGCAGCGCCTCGAGTCGCAGTTGTCGAAGAGCGGCAGCCCGAGATAAATCAGCGCAAAGTCGTGAATCGCGCCCGGGCGGAAGCCGGCCGGGCCCCGGGAGACGCATGTGCGGATGGTCGCTCCCCATCACCGCCGACGTCGCGCGCGCGCGGAGCCACGGGATGACCGAGGGGTCGAGGCCGGCGGACCGGCCGCCCTCGGCCCGCGTCCGCGCAGCCACGGCCCATGCGCCTTCCGCCGCGCCCAGACGCCGGTGCGGACGAACAGCGCGTCGCCGGCCGACACGCGTCACGCCCGGCGCTGCTTTTCCCAGGCTTCGAGATCCGACGACGTAGATGGGCGTGCCCGGACTCGAGTACGGCACGCCTTTCAGGCGCGGGATGTTCGATCAGGATGCCGCGCGTGAAGATGCCGTTCTTCGACGTTGATGATCGAGTTGCGCTGGTGGCCCGCCCTGGCCACGGCCGCCGCGTCCGGGCGTGTAGCTCGTTGTAGAACACGCCGTTGGCGTTGAATGTGGTTCCACGCGTCGAGATGGTGTGGGCGATGCCGTGATAGGCGATGCCGATCCGGTCGCTGCCGATGCCCGAGCATCGTGTACTCGTAGGGCGAGTGGGTTGTCCACGGCCTTCCCGGTGTCGGCGTCGGCGGCCAAGCGACACCGAGACGCATCGTCGCGCACGAAGCGCCGCCGCCTGCGCGCGCGCTTCGCCGGCGTGATCAGGTTGAGGGTCCCGATCTGATCGTCCTCGCCCCCACCGGCCCCAGTTCGACAGCTCGGTCTTCCAGCGTTCGTACTGCGCGGCGGTCACCTGGTGGCGGGCGCGGCCGGCGCCTGGTCTGCAACGCAGGGCCCGCCGCGCCGGCAGTAGCCGCCAGCGCACGGCAGCGGCGGTCCGCAGGTCCAGTGTGCATTCGTGACTGTCAGCCGTGCCTGCGTGCTCCGGTTCGACCGGCGTAGACTACGGCCTCGTCAGCGGGCGTGTAAAGACTGAAGGCTTCAGGCTTCGGCTTCGGGCTTCAGGCCTGGTGATTGCGAGGAGGTTAGCGTGGAACCAGTCATCTCCGATCTCGTCTCGCGGTTCGAGCGCGGGGCGCTGCTCACGCCGCGAGCTGATTGCGCGCTCGCCCTGCCGTCGCCGGCGCCGGCGCTACCGCGGCGGCGGCCACGCTCAAAGGCGCCAGCATCAACCACGTCGTCGGTGCTGGTCACCGACATGGCGCGATCGATCGACTTCCTACGGCCGCGTGTTCGGCCTGACGCTCGTCAACGAGGACAAGGCGAACAAGATCGCGCGGCTCGGAGCCGGCGGCAAGATGCCTGGTCTCGCTGCGTGATCGAGCCGCCGCCCGGCGTCATCGATCACTTCGCGATCGGCGTGGACGGCTACAACCGCGGAGGCGGTGACCGCAGGACCTCAAGGGCTTCGGCCTCGAGCCGCGCGAGACGATCGAGTTCGGATTTCACGTCAGGGACCCTGACGGCGCGGTCGTGCCAGATCACGGGCAGTCTGAAGACCGCTGGCCCTGGGCCGCTGGGCGTGGGCCTTGGGCCTTCCGCCCTTCGTAGAGGGCGGTCTGGCTGGTCGCGGTGGTTACCCTGCGGCGGCAGGCGGAAACGACACGATGCGATCGAGATCGAGCAGGATCTTCACGCGGGCGCCGCGCTTGGCGACGCCTGCATGTAGTGGGTGTTGGCCTGCTCGCCGAAGTCGGGCGTCGGCTCGATTTCGTCGGCGGCGATGTTCAGCACCTCCGACACGCCGTCGACGACGAAGCCGAGCGAACCGAGGCCACCGTTCAGCACCGCATCGACGACGATGATGCACGTGCGCTCCGGTCGCCTCCTGCGGAGCGAACCAGACGAGCCGCAGATCGACGATCAGGAATCACCTTCCCGCGCAGGTTGATCACGCCTTTGACGTGCGGCGGCACCTTCGGCACGTGCGTGATCTCCATCATCTGGATGATTTCGCGCACCCTCAGCACCGGCAGGGCGTAGTCCTCGTCCGGCCAGGGCGAAGGCCAGATACTTCCCCGGCGCCGCGAGCGTGGCAGTGGTCATGATCAGGAGCCTTCCGTAAGTGTCTTCGAGCGGCGGCAGCCTTCGTTGCCGCCGCTTCACGAGGCGCGTGGGTGTAATCGGCGGGCGCCAAACCGGTTTGATGGCTGGAGTGGGCTGCGGCCGCTGGCGCTGCCGAAGGCTGACCGGCGAGCTGCGACTCCTTCTTCAGACAGCCCAGATAGCGCGCCACGCTGGTAATCGCGTCGGACACGTCGCCGGTCTGCTCGAGCGTGAGCTGCGCGTATTTCGCGGCGCCGCGCAGGGCGAGCGCGTTCTGGAGCGCGTCGCTCGTCGGCGATCGGCATGTCCGTCCAGCACGCGGCTGCACGACCGTTCGATCATCGCCAGCGACGCCGCCATCTGGTTCAGCGTCAGGAAGGCCTGGCTGATCCGCGATTCGATCTCCGCCCGGCTCAGGCCGCCTGGCGCGACGTCGTGAGACGGGCATGGACCGCGGCCGGCGCTATTCGACCAGCGTCGTCGCCGAAGTCGCCGGCGTGGCTGCGGCATCGTCGGGCTCCTGGCGACGGCTGCGACGCCGAGGCCAGGGCGATGCGATCGAGCAGCTCCTGCTGGCTGCGAACGCCGGTGCGACGGAACACGCTCTTCAGATGATTGCGCACGGTCTGCTGGCTGATGCCGAGCCGTCGCGCGATCGCCGGCACGCGCAGGTGCTGCAGCAGCAGCCGCACGACTTCCTGCTCGCGCGGCCGCAGACCGCAGATCGGCAGCGCGCCGCCGATCTCCCTGGCCGGTCCGAGAGATTCAGCCGCGCCAGTTCCTGCGCGATCCGGTGCAACGCCCCTTCGAGAGCCGCACCCGCGCGTCCTCGGCGGGCCGCGTGCCCGGCGGGCGCCGGTGCTGCTCCATGGCCAGACGGAACGTCGCCTCGAGCTGCTCGCGGTGAACCGGTTTGCACAGCACGCCGTGCGCGCCGGCGGCCGTCACTTCCTGCAGCGCGGCCGCGATCCGCGCGGTCGAGCACGAAGATGCAGCGCGTGCCGTGCCGCAGCGTCAGCTCGCCGGCGAGGTTGAGCGCCGCCTCGGTGTCGCGCTCGGGCAGCGTCAGCGACCAGCAGCTGCGGTGGACGCTGGGCGGCCAGGGCGACACCTTCGGCAATCGAGCGCGCGGCGAGCGCCTCGAAGCCCACGCGCTCGAGCGTTTCGTTGAAGTGGCTCGCCGAACGGGCGTCGCCGTCGATGACGAGCGCGCGGCCGGCGGGCGCGGCGGAGGCGGCGTGCGCGCGCAGCTCGCGCGGTGGCGGAAGCCGTCCGTGGGCAGTCGTGGCCAGGGCGTTCAGTGTCATGCTCATGACTCCGCCCGACTCCTGGCCGGGCTCCAGCGAGGTCTGCACCGGCAGCAGCACTCGGAACGTCGTGCCGGCGCCGGGGGCGCTGATCACGTCGATGCGGCCTCCGGCCTGCGTCACGGTGCTGTAGACCGTCTGCAGTCCGATACCGGTGCCCCGACCCGGGGCCTTGGTGGTGAAGAAGGGCTCGAAGATGCGCGCCTTGACGTCGTCGCTCATGCCGACACCGGTGTCTGTGACGCGAATCACGACGTATTCGACCAGCGGCAGCGCCGCGGCCGATCGCTCTGGCGCGGGCGCCACTCGTTCGTGGTCGTCACCGAGAGCTCGCCGCCGGCGGGCATGGCGTCGCGCGCGTTGACGACCAGGTTGATCAGCACCTGATCGAGCGCGCTGCGGCTGACCGGCGACCTGCGACGGGCCGGCGTCGAGCGCATATGAGACGTGCACGTCGCGGCCGACCATGCGGTCGAGGATGGGCCGGAAGTCGGCGATCACCTCGTTGGCGTCGCACGACGGATCGTCGGTCTGGCCTGGCGCGCGCGAACGACAGCAGCTGGCCGGTGAGCTCGGTCGCCCGATCGGTGGCCATCCGCATCTCGCGAGCGAACTCGCGCACGGTCTGCGACGGGTCGGTGGCGAGCAGGGCCGTGATAGCCCGCGATCACCACCAGCATGTTGTTGAAGTCGTGCGCGATCGCGCCCGTCGAGAGGCCCACCGCCTCCATCTTCTGAGCCTGCCGCACCTGAGCCTCCAGAAGCTTGCGGGCGCCGACGTCCCGCGAGTGAACGATGCAGATGCGGCCGCCGGCGCCGTCGCGCCTGAAACTGCGCCGACCGACTCCAGCGTGCGCCAGTGCCCGTCGCAGTGGCGCACGCGGACTTCGACCGGGGGCGACGGCATGCCGGTTCTTCGGCACTGCGTCGAGGACGGTGCGCGCACACTCGATGTCGTCGGGGTGGACGAACTCGAACGAGATTGCGTCCGATGAACTCGTCGGAGCCGGTAGCCGAGATGCTGCTCGGCCGACAGGCTCTTGTAGAGAATCGTGCCGAACTCGTCGGCGACCGTGACGACGTCGAGCGCCCCCTCGATCAGCGCCCGGTAGAAGCAGTGATGGTTGGTCCCCGGACCCGTGCCCGTCTTCGGCGCGCGTCGACATGGTCTTGCGCAGCTTCCGGGGCGCGGTCGGTGGCAGACCCGAACGGGTGTCCCTGGCTCGGGCCACAACGGGGGGTGTCGATCGTCGCGCAGGTCAATGTCCTGTCAGCATGGTCGTGTTGGTCCTTGGCCTCCTTGAAGGCACGCGCCGTACCGGATCGATCCGCGGCCGGGACGAACGTCATAACTCGTTCATGAATATGGTGTTATCGCCGTCTGTGAGAGCCCAGGAACAGGCGACGATGCAGACGACTGGTGACTTGATTTCGTCACGTGACGATCGGCACTTGACTTCGACTGGCCGGCACGACACGATCCGGCTCGGCCCACAATGCCCGAGCAGGCTCCGGCGCCGTCGGTCCCTCCGGCAGTCCGGGCCCCCGGCGCCGAAGAAGCGCTCATCAGGCTGTCAACCGAGATCGCGCGTTACAGCACGCTCTCGGACCTGATGGACCACCTGCCGGCGCATCTCGGTACCTCTGTTCCCGGACGCTGCCGTCGGCGTCGTTCTCCACGACGCGGTGGCGGACGAGATGTATCTGGCGCTGAGCTTCCGATCGGCGCTGGCCAACGTGCCGCGCCGCGCGCCGGTCGGCTGGGGTCCGGCGAGCTGGGTGTGGCAAAGCCGAGCAGGCGCGGACGGATCTGCTGTCGCGCGGCAGACTCTCATCCGACATTGCGTGCGCTCTACGAGTGCGGGTTTCGCTGCGTGCACTGGGTGCCGATGACGACCGGCCGCAAGCGGCTCGGGACGTTTGCGGTCGCGCGGTACACCGCCGATCCGGACCGCGATTTCGAGCGGGTCCTGAGCTGGGTGGCCAGCGTCGTGGCGCTGGCCATCGAGCACACACACAGGTGGAGTCGCTCGAACAGCTGCGCCGCCAGCTCGCCGAGGAGCGCGACCGGGCGCACGGCGCGATGTCCCAGCTCGGCGAACGCGTGAAGGAGCTCACCGCCCTTCACCGCACCGCGCGACTGCTCGAGGACGAGCAGCTCGAGCGTCGCCGGACTGCTCGAGCAGATCGCGGCGCTCTCTGCCGCCGGCGTTCCAGTTTCCCGACGTCACGCAGGCGTCGGTCAGCTACGGCAACACGATCGCTGCGACGCCCGGCTTCGTCGAGACGCCGTGGACGATGTCGGCCGGATTCCAGACCCGCGACGGCGTGCGCGGTGACCTGAAGGTCGTCGTACTCGAAGAGCGATCGGCAGTCGGCCGAGGGTCCGTTCCTGCGGGAAGAACGGCAGCCTCATGAACTCGCTGGCCGAAATGGTGTCGTCCGCGCTCGACAAGCGGGCGGCCGACGCCACGGTGCGCGAAGGCGAGGACCGCCTGCGCACGCGCGCGACCGCGCGCGGCTGCTGCTCGAGATCACGACCGCCGTGGTCTCCGAGCTCGACCTGCGCCGCCTGCTCGAGGTGATTTCGCAGCTGCTCGCGCGAGAAGATTCCGCACCACTTCGCCAGCATCGGGCTGTGGGAAGAGGAGGAACAGCAGCTGCGCCGGCACGCGCCTCGTGTTCGGCGCCGAGCACAGCCTGATCCAGGAAGGCCGGCTGGTCACGATCGGCTCGCCGGGCGACGTCGCCGTTCCGCCGCGGCGAAACCACCGTCTTCAACTGGGAGGACGTGCTCGAAGCTCGGCGAGCCCTCGATCTCGGTGATGGCTGCTCGAAGGGCTGCGCTCCGGTGTGCTGCGTGCCGCTCAAGACCGCGCGCGGCAGCCTACGGCGTCCTCAACGTCGGCAAGACGGACGACGACTCGTTCGCGGCCGACGAAGTGGCGCTGCTCGAACAGATCGGCCAGCAGCTCGCCATCGCCTTCGAGAACGCGCTCAGCTTCCGCGCCGCCGAGCGCTATCGCCAGGAGTCGATCGAGCAGCGCGACCGCCTGCGCCTGCTCCTCGACGTCAACAACCAGCTGCTGGCGCAGCACGAATCGCACGCGATGCAGCTGTCGGCGCTGGCGCGGGCGCGCGAGTTCGTGAGCCACGACTACGCCGGCGCTGGTGATCTTGCGACGCGCGAGGCCAACGAGCTGCGCATCGAAGCCCACACCTACAACGACCAGCGCGGCGTGATCGAATCGAGCCGTGCGCTGCCGCTGGGCGCGCTCGCCGTCGGGCGTGGCGTTCTCCGAGCAGCGCATCCGGATGTTCACCGCGGCCGAGTTCGACCAGTTCGACCCGGACGTGCGTGGCGCGGCCTGATCGAGGACGGCATCCGCTCGGTGTGCTGCGTGCCGCTCATCACCCAGCGCGGGCCGCTCGGAACGCTCGACCGTCGGCCGGCGCTCGCCGGACGGCTTCACGCCGTCGGAGGCGTGCGCTGCTCGGCGAGCGTGGCCGGGCAGGTCGCGATCGCGGTCGCGAACACGCTCGCCTATCAGGAGATCTCGGCGCTCAAAGACCGCCTCACCGAAGAGAAGCTGTACTCGAGGACGAGATCTCGTCGCAGCGCGACTTCAACCAGCTCGTCGGCACCAGCCAGGCGCTCACCAGCGTGCTGCGCCAGATCCGCACCGTGGCCCCGACCGACGCCACGGTGCTCCTGCTCGGCGAGACCGGCACCGGCAAGGAGCTGCTCGCGCGCGCCCTCCACGACGCCAGCCGGCGGCGCGCGCAGACCTTCGTGCGGGTGAACGGCGCGGCGCTGCCGGCCAGGCTGATCGAGAGCGAGCTCTTCGGCTACGAGAAGGGCGCGTTCACGGGCGCGATCGGCCGCAGAGGTCGGCCGCTTCGAGCTGGCGCACCGCGGCACGCTGTTCCTCGACGAGGTCGGCGAGATCCCGCTCGACGTGCAGCCCAAGCTGCTGCGGGCGCTGCAGGAGCAGGAGTTCGAGCGGCTGGGCAGCACGCGCACGCAGAAGGTGGACGTGCGGCTCATCGCCGCCACCAACCGCGACCTCAACACCATGGTGGCCGGCGGCACGTTCCGCAGCGACCTCTACTACCGCCTCAGCGTGTTTCCCATCTTCGTCGCCGCCGCTGCGCGAGCGCCCCGAGGACATCGCGCCGCTGGTGCAGCACTTCGTGCGCAAGTTCTCGCGCGAGATCGGCCGCAGCATCACCACGATTCCGGCGGCGACGATGGAGGCGCTGCAGAAGTGGCCTGGCCGGGCAACATCCGCGAGCTCGAGAACGTGATCGAGCGGGCGGTCATCCTGTCGCCGGGCAGCACGCGCTGCAGGTGCCGGCGAGCGCGTTCCAGGGCGCGGCGCCGCGCATGGCCGCCTGCCGGCGCCGTGACCGCGGCACCGGTCCGAGAGTCCCTACCACGAGGGCGAGCGGGACATGATTCTCAAGGCTCTGCGCGACGCGCAAGGCGTCATCGCCGGCTCGGACGGGGCTGCCGCGCGGCTCGGGCCTCAAACGCACCACGCTGCACTCCAAGATGCGCAAGCTGGGAATCGAGCGTCCCCTCTTCTGAGCCGCGGGATCGTCCGACGATGAGCGACACCGAGCCCGGCACGCACCGTGCCGCACGCGGCCACCGAGGGATCCACCGACCCGCCTCGAAGCGTTCAGCGACGGCGTCTTCGCGATCGCGATCACGCTGCTCGTGCTCGAAATCCGCCTGCCGCCGGAGGCCGAGATCGAGCACTCGCGAGGGCTCGGCGCGCCTGGCGCTGCTCGGGCTTGTGGCCGTCGTATGCCGGTTACGCGATCAGCTTCGCGACGGTCGGCATCATGTGGGCCAACCACCACGAAGTGATCCAGCCTCATGGCCCGGGTCGATCACGGGCTGATGGTCTGGAACCTGCTGCTGCTGATGGCGATCTCGTTCACGCCGTTTCCGACCGCGGTGATGGCCGAGCACCTGCCCCACCCGGGATGGGATCGCGAACGTCGCGGTGGCGTTCTACTGCGGCAGCTTCACGCTGACGGCCGTCTTCTACAACCTGCTCTGGCGGCACGCGGCCAAGGGCCGGCGCCTGATTCACGCCACGTGAGCGACGCGCGCGTGCGCGCGCGATCACGCGCGCCTATGCGCCCGGCACCTTCATCTACGGCGCGGCCACCGCCGCGCGCGTTCGGTGAGCGTGGCGGCCGCGCTCGCCATCGTCGCCGGGCTGGCGCTCTTCTACATCCTGCCGCGCGCGCGCGTCGCATCTCAGTACCGAACCGCCCGGCAGTGCCGTTGGCTTGCCTCTAGCGGCCAAGCCCGTCATGTCGAGAACGGCAAACGGCTCCGACTTACCGGCAAACAGGGCAGAACGCCCTCAGCGAGAAGGAGCCAGCGATGACGATTACGCCGTTTCTGTGGTTCGACACCCAGGCCGAAGAGGCCATGACCTATTACGCCTCCGTCTTCGAACGCTCGAGGATCACGCGCCGTCCACCGCGCTCAGGGGCCGGGTGCATGTCGGTGGAGTTCGAGCTCGAAGGCCAGCCGCTGATGGCGCTCAACGGCGGCCCGCACTACACCTTCACCCCCGCCATCTCGCTGGTTCGTCGAGCTGCGAGCACGCAGAGCGACATCGACCGCCTGCTGGGACGAGGTTCATCGCGCGACGGCGGCGTGCCGAACCGGTGCGGCTGGCTCAACTGACAAGTTCGGCCTGTCGTGGCAGATCATCCCCGTCGGACGCTGGGCAGCTTGCTGAGCGGCGGCGGCGACGCCGCGCGCGCGCCGGACGTGTGCTGGAACGCGATGATGCAGATGACCAAGCTGGACATCGCCCAGCTGCAGCAGGCGTCCAACGGCCACCAGGACAGCGTGACTGCGCCAAGCCTGCAAGGAGCAGAACGATGAAGCTACATGTTGATGATGAACGTTCCCGGCAACGGCCCCTATCAGATCGGCAGCTGGCCGAAGAAGGACATCCAGGCGCACATCGGGTTCATGAAGGCGCTTCAACCGGAAGCTGCGCGATGCGGGCGAATTCGTGGGCGCAGAAGGGCTGTCCGGGCCGGACCAGGCCAGCTGGTTCGCGCCGGCACGGACGGCACGCCGGTCACCGATGGCGTCTTCCCGGAGTCGAAGGAGTTCCTCGCCGGCTACTGGATCGTGGACGTGGACAGCGCCGGAGCGCGCCTACGCAGATCGCGGCCGAGGCGTCGGCGGCGCCCGGTCCAGGCGGCGCGCCGCTCAACATGGCCGATCGAGGTCCGCGCAGGTGATGAGCGCCGCCGCCTGACATGCTGTGACCGCAGCCGAGCCTCGATCCAGCACGCCGAGCACCTGCTGCGCGACCTCGCGCCGCAGGTGCTCGGCGCGGTGATCCGGCGCTACCGGCGACTTCGCGGCCGTCGGAGGACGCGGTGCAGGAAGCGCTGCTCGCCGCCGCGCATGCAGTGGCCGCGCGACGGGCGTGCCCGACAACCCGCGCGGCTGGCTGATCCAGGTCGCGTCGCGCCGGATGGTCGATCACGTCCGCAGCGAGATCGCCCGGCGGCGGCGCGAGCACGCGGCGGCGCTCGATGCTCGGCGCAGGTCGTGGCCGCCGCCAGCGTCGAGAGCCGGCGCGACGAGGACGACACGCTCGACGCTGCTCTTCATGTGCTGCCACCCGGCGCTGACCACGGCGTCGGCGATCGCGCTGACGCTGCGCGCGGTCGGCGGCCTGACCACCGCGGAGATCGCCAGCGCGTTTCTCGTGCCCGAAGCGACGATGGCGCAGCGGATCAGCCGGGCCAAGCAGACGATCCAGCGCGTCGGGCGTCCCGTTCGAGCTGCCCGGAGCGGCGCGCGCGGGCCGAACGCCTCGACGCCAGTGCTGCACGTGCTCTATCTGATCTTCAACGAGGGCTACACCGCCAGCGCCGGGCGCCGAGCCTGCAGCGGCCGACCTGGCGGCCGAGGCCATCCGGCTCGCGCGGGCGGTGCACCGGCTCGCTGCCGGACGACGCCGAAGGCGAGCGGCCTGCTGGCGCTGATGCTCCTCACCGACGCGCGGCGCGACGCGCGCACCGGCCCGCGCGGCGAGCTCGATCCCGCTCGCCGCAGCAGGACCGATCGCGCTGGGACCGGGCGGCGATCGACGGAGGCGTGGCGCTGCTGACCGCGACGCTGTCGCGAGGGCCGGTCGGCCCGTATCAGCTGCAGGCCGCCGATCGCCGCGGTGCACGACGAGGCGCCGCGCGCACGACGAGCACCGACTGGGCGCAGATCGCTCGCGCTCTACGGACTGCTCGAGCGCATGACGCGACAACCCGATGGTGACGCTCAACCGGGCGATCGCCGTGGCGATGGTGCACGGCCCCGCCGCCGGGCTCGCGCTCGCTGGACGCGCTCGCCGCCGGCGGGCAGCTGGCCGGCAAGCCACCGGCTCGACGCGGTGCGCGGCCACCTGCTCGAGCTGGCCGGAGATCGTGATGGCGCCGTCACGGCCTACCTGGCAGCCGCCAACCGCACCACCAACACCGCCGAGCGCCAACTATCTGCTCACGCAGGCTGGCGGCGCTCCGCGAAGGCGATGGGCGAGTGAGTACCCTTCGTGGACGAGTCATACCACTGCGGAGTTGCGCGCGGGTCGCGCGCTCGGTCACACTCGCCGAAGCTCATGCACCGGCCTGCCTTCATGCGCCGGACGCGTCGCAACCGCCGTGGCGCTCGTCGTCAGCAGCGACGCCACGCTCACGGGCGCGGATGCGGGAACGCCAATCATCCGGAACGACCGGGTGACGGTGTGGGACGTCGCGCCCGGCACCGGCGTCCGGCCCTCGGCCATCCGTCGCGCGACACCGTCATCTTCCTGATCCAGGACGGCGAAGGCCGAGGCCCGATTCGAGGCGGCCGGCACCGTCCCCGGCGCCGGTTCCCGCCGGCGCGCGCAGCCATGGTCATCGTCCTCGATGACCGGCGGCTGCCGCCGCTGCCGAACACGTCTCGGGCATCCGCCCGCCTTCCCGCGCGCCGGCAGCACGAAGCTGCTCGAGAACGACCGCGTGGTGGTGTGGCAGTCGGAATGGACGACGGGCGTCCCCACGCCCATGCACTTCCACGACAAGGACGTGGTGGTGACCTACCTGGCGGACGGCGCGCTGGCATCGACCGAACGCCGCCGGGCAGCGCGTGGTCAACGAATACCAGTTCGGGCTCACCAGGTTCAACGCCACGCGACCGCGTGCACACCGAGACCCTCGTGCGCGGCGCGGGGCGGGCGGTCATGGTCGAGTTGAAATAATCTCGCCGCCGCGGATCGATGCCGTCACCTCTCTTCACCACGGGACCCGCACGCCGGCAACCCGGCCGAACAGGCGCTCGTCGCCAGCGAGCAGCGCCTCGCTTCGCAGAGCAGCGCCCTCACCAACCTGATGGCGCGCTATGCGGACTCGCGCGACCCCTTCGAGGATCGCGTCCGCGGCATCCTCGGCGTCTCGGCCCGCACGCTCAACGTGGATCGCCTGAGCCTGTGGACGTTCACCGACAGCCAGGCCACCATCGTCTGTTTCCGACCTCTACGAGCCGCGCCGCGATCGCCATCAGCAGGGGCTCACGCTCCACCGCGCGGACGCCCCGCGCTACTTCGAGGCGCTCGACGCCGAGCGGCGTCGTCGCGGCGCACGCCGCGCGCACGGATCGCGCGGACGCGCGAGTTCCTCGACACCTACCTGATCCCCAACGGCATCTTCTCGATGCTCGACGTGCCGCTGCGCCGCAACGCACGCCACGGTGGGCGTGCTCTGCGCCGAGCACACCAGCAGCGAGCGCGCCTGGACGCTCGACGAGCAGCACTTCGCCATCGCGGTCGCGCACCTGATCGTCGGCGGCGATGGCCGACGAGGAACGGCGGACGGCGCTGGCGCGGCTGGCCGAGAGCGAAGCGCGCGCGCGGCTGATCATCGACACGGCGCACGACGCGTTCGTCGGCATCGATTCGACCGGGACGCATCATCACGTGGAACGCGCAGGCCGAGCGCGACGTTCGGCTGGACGCGCGACGAGGCGGTGGGGCGCAGTCTGGCCGAGACGATCATCCCGCCGGCGTTCCGCGAGGCGCACATCCGCGGCATGGAGCACTTCCACCAGACCGGCGAGGCGCCGGTCGTGAACAAGCGCCTCGAGCTCAGCGGCGCTGCACCGCGGCGGGCGCGAGTTCCCGGTCGAGATCACGATCACGTCGCCGATGCGCATCGAGCGCGGCTATTTCTTCGGCGCGTTCCTGCGCGACATCTCCGACCGGCGCGAGCGCGACGACGCAGCTGCGGCAGGCCGAAGGAGTCGGCCGAGGCGGCGACGCGCGCCGAAGAGCGAGTTCCTCGCCAACATGAGCCACGAGCTGCGCACGCCGCTCAACGGCGTGCTCGGCTACGCGCAGCTGCTGCAGCGCGACCGCAACCTCACGCCGGCGCAGCGCGAAGCGCTCGACGCGATCTCCAAGGGCGGCGCGCACCTGCTCGATCTGATCAACGACGTGCTCGACCTGTCGAAGATCGAGGCCGGGCGCGTCGACATCGAGGCACGGCGACCGACCTCGCGCAGATGGTCATCGACCTCAAGCTACGTGGTGGCCGAGGCGGCGCGGCGCAAGGGCCTGCTCCTGGCATGACCATCGCGCCTCGACGCGCCGCGGCGGGTGGTGCTCGACGGCCGCCACCTGCGCCAGGTGCTGCTCAACCTGCTCGAGCAACGCCATCAAGTTCACGGCCCACGGCGACGTGCAGCTGCTCATCGCGCAAGGCCGGCGACCACCGCCTGCTGTTCGAGGTGAGCGACACCGGCATGGGGATCGAGCCCGAGGAGATCAGCCGAGATCTTCGACGCCTTCACCCAGACCAAGTCGGGCGCGTCGGCCGGCGGCACCGGCCTGGGGCTGACCATCAGCCAGCACCTCATCGGCAAGATGGGCGGACGCCTGCGCGTGGAGAGCCGGCTCGGGAAGGCAGCCGCTTCTTCTTCGAGCTCGCGCTCGTGCGCGGCGGACGTCGGCCGAGACGGGTCCATCGGACGCGGAGCTGGCGGCGCCGCCGCTCGACGCCCGTCTCGCCGAAGGCGAAGAGGTGTCGGCGCTCGTCGCCGACGACAGCACGGTGAACCGCCGGATTCTCGCCGCCCTGCTCGAGAGCGCCGGCGTGCGGGTGATCACGGCGGCAGGCGGCCTCGAGGCGATCGCGCTGGCGCGCAAGCACCTGCCGCACGTCGTCTTCATGGACGTGAAGATGGGCGACCTGGACGGGCTCGAGGCGACGCGGCGCCTGAAAGCGGCCGCGGCGACGGCCGCGATCCCCGTCATCGCGGTGACCGCCAGCGCGTTCGGCGACACGCGCGAGGCGGCGCGTGAAGCCGGCTGCGTCGACTACCTGCAGAAGCCGGTGCGCGCCGAGGACGCTGTTCGCGATGCTGCGCACGCATCTCGGCGTCCGTTTCGTGTCCGGCTCGCATCCGGCGCCGCCGCCGTCGGACCCGGCGGTCGAGGACGGGCCGCGACGCCGCGACATCGCCGCGCGCCTGGCCGAGGCCGGCGTCCGTCGGCGATCGATCACGGATCTCGAGACGCTCGCCCAGGAGCTCGTCTCCGGCGGGCGCGGCTGAAGCGGCGCTCGGGCGGCGGATGGGCGCGATGGATCACGTGTTCGACTTCGACGGGTTGCGCGCCCTCGCCGCCTCGCTCGCCTCGGGTGAGGCCGCGCCGGTGACCAGCCCGGGACGAGTCGCAGCTGCCGCCGCCGCAGGCGACGATCCTCGTCGTGGACGACAGCCCGGTGAACCTGCAGGTGCTGGTCCGGACGCTCCACGGCACCGGCCACCGCATCCTCGCCGCGCGCGACGGCCGCGCGGCGCTGGAGATCGTCCGCCGCGCGAAGCCCGACCTGGTGCTGCTCGACGTCATGATGCCCGACGTCGACGGCTTCGAAGTGTGCCGCTCGCTCAAGGCCGACCCCGAGACGCAGGAGACCGTCGTGATCTTCCTCTCGGCGCTCGGCGACGTCGCCGACAAGGTGGCCGGGCTGCAGCTCGGCGCGGTGGACTACGTCACCAAGCCGATTCAGCCCGACGAAGTGCTGGCCCGCGTCGCCACACCACCTCACGCGCCAGCACCTCGAGCGCGAGCTGCGCCGGAGCCGCGACCGGCTCGATCGCGAGCTCGCGAGCGCCGGGCGCATGCAGCGGCTGATCCTGCCGCCGTCGCTGCCCTCGCACCCAGGGTGCGAGTTCGCCGCCAGCTACCAGACCAGCCGCCACGCCGGCGGCGACTACTACGACGTGCTGTCGCTCGGGTCGGGACGCTTCGGGCTGATGGTGGCCGACGTCTCGGGCCACGGCGCGCCCGCGGCTCATCGTCGATGGCGATGATCCGCGCCGCGCTGCACTCGCATCCCGCCGCTCATGCCGATCCGGCGGCGGTGCTGGAGATGCTGAACGACACTTCGACTACCTCTGGGACACGTCGATGTTCTCCACCGCCATCTATGCGGTGGTGGACGCCGAGCGGCCGCGAGCTGCAGTGGGCCTGCGCCGGCCATCCGCTGCCGCTGCTGGTCCGCGCGCGGCGACCGCGGCGCGTGCGCTGACGGTGGACGCCGTGCACCCGCTGCTGCTGATGCCACTCGACCACATCCCCACCACGCCGCGTGACGCTCGCGCAGGGCGACCGGGTCGTGTTCACACCGACGGCATCACCGAGCGTCTCGACGGACAGGAGCAATATACGAGCTCGAACGGCTCGTGGGTCTGCTCGATCGCAGCGGCGGCGTTCCGCCGCGGCGCTGGTGGAGCGGTGATCGCCGACGTGTCGGCCTTTGCCGCCGGCCACGAATCCGAAGACGACCAGACCCTCGTCGTCGTCGGCTTCCCCTGATCGGTCTGTCGATCCGGCCCGGCTCCGTTCGACGCTCAATAGAGAGGAGAACGGATATGCGAGCCACGACCCTCACCTGGGCCGGCCGCGCGGCAAGCGGCGCTGGTCGGACTCTTTCTGCTGTTCGACGCGGTGATCAAAGTTCTGCGGCTGTCATTCTGCCGTCGAGGCGACGACCCAGCTCGGCTACCCGGCAGGCGCTGTCTTTCCGATTGGCGTCATCGAGCTCAGTCTGTATGGCCCTTTACGCCATCCCGCGGACCTCGGTGCTGGGCGCGATCCTGCTGACCGGTCATCTGGGCGGCGCCGTTGCGCACCCATCTCCGAGTCGGCAGTCCCCTGCTGGGTTCACGCTGTTTCCGCTCTATGTCGCGGCGCTCCTGTGGGCTGGCATCTACCTCGCAACGAGCGCCTGCGCGCGGTGGTGCCCTCTCACCAGCCGAAGCCTGTCGATTCCGGCGCGCCGCCGTTCGACGTGTAAATAGAGGACAACAGAAGAGCGGTCTCGAGACCGCCGGGCCGAGTGGGGAACGACGATGCGATTCATGATGCTGGTGATTCCGAAGGGCTACGAGAGCGCGAAGCCCGGCACGGTGCCCGACGCCGAAGGCGGTCGAGGCGATGATGAAATACAACGAGTCGCTGCAGAAGGCCGGGCGTGCTGCTGGCGCTCGACGGCCTGCACCCGCCGTCGATGGGCGCGCGCGTCAGCTTCGAGGGCGGCAAGCCCAAGGTCACCGACGGCCCCTTCGCCGAGGCCAAGGAAGTGCTCGGCGGCTACTGGATGATCCAGGTGAAGTCGAGGAAGAAGCGCTCGAGTGGGCCAAGCGCGCCCCGATGGGCGACAACGAGATCATCGAGGTGCGGCAGGTGCAGGAGATGTCGGACTTCCCCGAGGACGTGAAGAAGCCGCCGCGGGCTTCGAGCAGATGCGAGGCGCAGGCCGGACATGAAGAACCGACGCTGCGACGCGGCCAGCGCCGCGCCGCAGCCAGGCGATGGCGTGATCGGAGGCCGTGGAGGCCGCCGACACCCATCGAGCCACCGATCGCGGTCTGGCGCATCGAGGTCGCAGGCTGATTGCGGGGCTGGCGCGCATCGTCCGCGACGTCGGGCTGGCCGAGGAGCTGGCGCAGGACGCGCTGCGTGGCCGCGCTCGAGCAGTGGCCGCGAGACGGGCATCCCCGACAATCCCGGGCGCCTGGCTCATGGCGACCGCCAAGCACCGCGCGATCGATCGCGTCCGCCGCGACGAGCATGCTCGACCGCAAGCACGAGCGAGCTCGGCCACGCCGCAGGTCGGCGCGAGCCCGGCACGGCGCCGGATCTCGAACGCCGCGCTCGACGACGACATCGGCGACGACCTGCTGCGCCTGGTGTTCACCGCCTGCCACCCGGTGCTCACCGACCGAGGCGCGCGTCGCGCTCACGCTGCGCCTGCTCGGCGGCCTCACCACCGACGAGATCGCGCGCGCGTTCCTGGTGCCCGAGCCGACCATCGCCCAGCGCATCGTGCGCGCGAAGCAGACGCTGGCCGAAGGCGCAGGTGCCCGTTCGAGGTGCCGCGCGGCGCCGAGCTCGCCGGCGCGGCTGTCGTCGGTGCTCGAGGTCATCTACCTGATCTTCAACGAGGGCTACTCGGCGACGGCCGGCGACGACTGGATGCGGCCCGGCGCTGTGCGAGGAGGCGCTGCGGCTCGGGCGCATCCTCGCCGAGCTCGCGCCGCACGAGCCGGAGGTGCACGGGCTGGTGGCGCTGATGGAGATCCAGGCGTCGCGCGCGCGGCGCGCGCGTCGGCCCGACGGCGAGCCGATCCTCCTGCTCGATCAGAACCGCGCGCGCTGGGACCAGCTGCTGATCCGGCGCGGCCTGGCCGCGCTCGACCGGGCGGAGTCGTCGACGCGGCATCGGCGCCGCGCGCAGCGGCCCTACGCGCTGCAGGCCGCGATCGCCGCCTGCCACGCGCGGGCGCGCGTGGCCGCGCGACACCGACTGGCGCGCGCATCGCCGCGCTCTACGAGGCGCTCGCTCGAGCGTCGCGCCGTCGCCGGTGGTCGAGCTCAACCGCGCGGTCGCGGTCGTCGATGGCGTTCGGGCCCGCAGGCCGGCCTCGCGCTCGTCGACGCGCTCGACTGTCGGAGCCGGCGCTCGAGCGGCTACCACCTGCTGCCGAGCGTGCGCGGCGACCTGCTCGTGAAGCTCGGGCGCCGCGACGAGGCGCGCGCCGAGTTCGAGCGCGCCGCGTCGCTGACCGCAACGCGCGCGAGCGCGACGCTGCTGCTGGAGCGCGCGCGGGCGGCGGCCGGCGTCGTGAACCTGATCCTGCTCAGGCCCGGCGCTGCTCCGCGGCGCGACGCGCGGAGCTCAGCGGGCGCAGGCGCGGCACGCGATCGGCGTCTTGCGCGTCACCCCGGCCAGGACATCCCGTCTCGGCATCATCGACGGCCCGCGCGGCTCCGGGCCGGGTGACGCGGATCGGCGACGAGTGCGTCGAGGCTCGCATACCGTTCGAGCCCACGCGCCGCCGGAGGTGCCGGACGTCGATCTGCTGCTTCGCCCTCCGCGCGCCCAAGGTGATGCGGCGGCTCTGGGCCCAGCTCGCCGCCATCGGCGTGGGCCGCATCATGCTGACCAACGCGGCGCGTGTCGAGCGGAACTACTTCGACACCCACGTGCTCGATCCGGAGGTCTACCGGCCCCTGCTCATCGAGGGGCTGCAGCAGGCGCAGGACACGCGCCTGCCGCGAGTGACGATCCACCGCCGGTTCCGGCCGCTCATCGAAGACGAAGCTCGATGCCGCTGTGTCCACGCCGGCTCACGCCTGGTGGCGCATCCGGCGGGCGCGGCGCGCGCGGTCGCTGGCTGCCGCGACCGGGCGCGCACGCTGCTCGCCGTGGGCCCGGAAGGCGGCTGGGACGACTATACGAGTTGCGGTTGCTGGGGGCGCGCGGCTTCGCACCCGTCAGCCTCGGCCCGCGCACGCTGCGCACCGACACCGCCGTCATCGCCCTGCTCGCGGCCGTCCACGCGCCGATGATCCGTGAGGCTGACAGCTAACCGCCGGTGACCAGTTGCCGGTGATGGTTGCGGCGGGAGCCGACGTCCAGGGCCGTGCGGGCGTCGGCGGGCGACGCGAATGCCGCGAGATCGAGCTCACGGCCGGTGATCCGAGCGGAATCGTCGCGCCGGCAGTAGGGATCGGGCGACACGACCAGGCAACGGCCTCGAGCCGGATCTCGTAGCCCATCTCCTGCGCCTGCCCGTCGGCTCCACTGCCGCAGAACGCCAACGACGCCAGGTCCGCCAGCCGCAGGAACGCGTACTCGCGCTGCAACGTTTCGATGGTCTCGTGGGCAGCCGACAGGTTCCGGTCGCGATCGAGGTCATGTCGACGAAGAATTGCCGCCAGCCGGGCTGCTGCCGCATGCGCCGGTAGATGTGGAGCGCGTGCTGCACGACCAGCGCGGCGGCGTACTGGCTCGCCCTCGAGCCGCGAGACGCCGCGGCGCCACACCGCGTGGCGGAGCGTCTTCCAGGTACGTGGATGAAGTCGAGCACGTGCCCGGTGGCCGGGTCGAGACACGGCTCGACGTCCACCTCCTGCCAGCCGTTGTCGTGCGCCTGGATCGCGCAGCATCAACGCGACGTGGCGCGGTGATTCAGGCGAGGCCGCCGCTCTGCCACCCGCATGATGGTGGCCGCGAGCGCGGCGTGATCCGGCTGGGTGATGAGCGAGCGCCGGACGGACGGAGAAGAGTTCACGATCACGGCGGACAGGACGAGACCGGATGGGACAGGTAGGACGGGTGGGACAGGTGGGACCGGAAAGCGAGACGGCTCTACCTGTCCTACCCGTCACTGTCTTGCCGACCCACCTGGCCGCGGCGTGAGTATCGAGCGCCGCCGGTATACGACCGCGCCAGATCTTGCCGCTTCTGGCTGTCGCCGATGTAGAGCGAGCCGTCGGGCGCCTGCGGCGACGCCGTCCGGCACGCGCGACCGCGTCGCCGGGATTCGTCAGCGGATCCTTGCCGGCGAAGCCGTCGCGCGAAGCACTTCGAACGTCGCCCGACGGCTTGCCGCCCGCGAACGGCTGGAACGTGACGTTGTAGCCGGCCTGCGGCATCGGCGAGCGGTTCCACGATCCGTGGAACGCGATGAACGCGCCGTTGCGATACTTCGCCGGAAACTGCGAGCCGGTGTAGAACTTCGACGTCCAGACCGGCGCCCAGTGCGCCGGGAACGCCGCGACTGGACGGCGTGAACGTGTTGCAGCGGCCGACCGCCTTGCCGTCGCCGCCGCATCCGGGTTGAGCATCGATCGTCTTCGTCGTGTAGTCGAAGTAGCAGTACGGCCAGCCGAAGTTCGATCCCTGCACGCGCGCGATAGAGCGGCTCGGCCGGACGCTCGGCGTTGTCCTTCGCGGTGAACTTGCTCGGCCAGAACACGTCGAGCTGATCGCGGTTGTTCATCGCGACGTAGAGCGCGTCGTCGTGCCAGGTGATGGCCGGCATCTGGCGCAGGCCGGTGGCGAAGCGCGTGCCCATGTTCCTGCGTCTGGTCCCAGCTTGTTCTCGTCGAACTTCCAGATGCCCGCGTGCTTCTCGAGAATCGGGCACGGATCCACGCCCTTCACGCCGGGACGGCGATCCGGATCCTGGCAGGCGTTCGACGGCGCGCCGACGTTGATGTAGAGCCGAGCCTTGCCGTCAAAGGCAATGCCCTTGTCCTCGTGCTGCCGCTCGTCGGGCAGGCCCGCTGACGATCGTCTCGGCCGCACCGGTCGGCTTCAGCGTTCCGTCGGTCATCTTGAAGCGCTCGATCACCTGCGGATGCGCCAGGTAGACGTAGCCGTTGCGCAGCGCGATGCCGGTCGTGCTGCCGGAGCCGAAAGCGCTCGACCACCTCGAAGCTTGCCGTCATCGTTGGCGTCGCGCAGCGCGACCGCGCCGCCGCCGGTCTGCGGCTGGCCGCGCCCGCCGCTCGTCATCGAGCGCCACGTACAGACGTCGCCATTGGCGCGCCACGGCCATGTGCCGGGCGGCGCCGAGATTGTCGGCGACGACCAGCGCGCAGAATCCCGCCGGCAGCTTGATGCCGCCGTTGTCGGGATCGCAGGCCGGCAACCCCTGGCCGTGCACCGTGTACCAGCGCCGACGCCATCAGCGTGACTCGCCGCCGCCGTGCCGACCGCTCCACGCGCCGAAGCGCCCACTGATCTCTCTGACCGTCATGCCTCTTCTCCCGCGTGCGTTCTCATCTGGTGCACGCCTCTTCGCGGATCGTATCACCCGGACTGCAGGGCGGGCGAGGCGCGCGCCATAAGCTCTGCACGCGGCTCAAGCCGCGCCCTGCGCGCTCACTGCGTACCGCTATGCTGTACAGAACGATGCCGCGCCGCCACTGGCTGATGAAGTGCGAACCGGCCGCCTACACCATCGACGATCTCGAGCGCGATGGGCGGACGAGCTGGGAAGGCGTCCGCACTACCAGGCCCGCAACTTCATGCGCGACGAGATGCAGGCCGGTGACGGCGTGCTCTTCTACGCCTCCAACGCCAGAGCCGTCCGGCGTGACCGGCCTCGCGCCGAGATTGTCCGCGCCGGCTATCCCGACCACTTCTCGTGGACGAAGGGGCACAAATGCCACGACGCGGCCTCCCCTCCGCGGACGAGCCGATCTGGTACTGGTGGACCTCGGGTTCGTGGAGCGCTTCGCCGCCGTCGTGCCGCTTGGCGTGCTCAAGGCGACGAAGGGTCTCCGAGTCGATGATGGTCACGCAGAAAGGCAGCCGGCTGTCGGTGCAGCCAGCTACGAAGCGCGAGTTCGAGGCTCGTCGCCAAGCTCGGCCGCGCGGGTGCGGCACGGCACCCGATGATCAAGAGCCCCTACCCCGCCGCCGGGTCTGGTCGCGCCCAAGGTGCACGACTACCTTCATGCGTCATCGCGCCACCATTGCCGACATCGAGACCGGCGCCATGGCCCCGGTGCCCGATGCCGCCGTCATCGAGAGCCTGATCAACACGACGTTCTGGACCAGCCTGCGGCGCGAGGAAGGCTACGTGCCGAAGCTGTCGCTGGCGTACTGCCGCCGGTCGCGCACGCGCGCGCCGCATGCATTTCGAGCAGCCGCTGCGCCTCCGCCGTCGGCGTTGGCCAGAGTGGCGCCGGTGGTCGAACGGGCCGGCATTCATCTCGGGATCTGGCCGCACTGACGGCGAGCTGTGCGCGTGGGGCACGACGCATTCCATTCCGCCCATGTGCTTCGTGCTCGAGGTCATCGAGCCGGGGCTGCTGGTCGTGAAGCACCACCGCGGCGAGAAGTCGGGGAAGTACGTCAACGTGGCGGTGCTCGAAGGCGATCAGGTGAAGCTCGTGGACGACGCGGCCTCCAGCCTGCCCGACTGCCCAGCGCTCATCACGCTCGCTGCTCGGGTTCGACTCGCCGTCGTCGTGGGTCGGCTCGGTGAAGCGTGCTGGTGCAGCTCGCGGTGTCGATGGCGCGCCCACGGGCGTGGCGGGCTGCTGCTGATCGTGCCCTCGGCGTCGGAGAGCTGGCGCGACTCGATGGTCAGCCCGATGACCTACGCGATCTCGCCGCCCCTACCGCGGGCTGAGCGAGCTGCTGCGCCAGACCCCCACCGGCAAAGCGGCCCGGCACGCTTCCGGGAGTCGCTGCGCGAGGTCGTGGACGTCGTCGCCGGTCTGACCGCGGTGGACGGCGCCGCGGTGATGACCGATGCCTACGAGCTGCTCGCGTTCGGCTCGAAGATCGCACGGCGGCGAGGCTCGCCGCAGGTCGAGCTGGTCACGGTCACCGAGCCTGTGGTCGGCGGCGTCGCGCGCACACGGTGACGCCGGCGCAACTCGGCGGCACCGCCACCTGTCGGCGGCACGCAGTTCGTCCACGACCAGCGCGACTCGATCGCGCTCGTGGCGTCGCAGGATCGGCGCTTCACGGTCGTTCGCCTGGTCGCCGTGCGCCGACCAGGTGCACGCGCCATCAGGTCGAAGCGCTGCTGCGTGTAGGGCTGGCCCGGCTCTCAGCCCGGCTCCAGGGCGGTCACGAAGCAGCGCCCTCTTTCGTGGGGGCCGGTCTTCAGACCGGCCCGACAGCGTCGGTCCTGGTCCAGAAAACGCCGCCAGGCGATCGGCGGCGGCGCTCACCGCGCGGCGCTGGGGCGCGGTCAACGGCACCTTCGGGACCGATCTCCACCGCCGTCTTCGCGCCGGACACGCGGCGGCGCCAGAAGCCGGCCAGGACCGTCCACCACGAGCGGGTGTGCGAAGGCGTCCGAGCCTTTCATGATGCCGTCGCGCGATCACCGTGCCGGCGGCGGCTGCACCAGCCGGCGATCCTTGTACGCGATCAGGTACTCGTCGTAGATTGGGCAGCAGAAACGTGGCCGGCGGCAGCCGCGCCGGCGTGTCCCAGCTCTTCGCCCAGTAGGTGAAGCCGTCGAGCGTGCGCGCGACCAGTGCGGGAGACGCCGACTCGATGCCACGACGGGCCTGCGCCACCGTGAGCCCCGACCACCACACGAAGTCGCGCAGCGTCGCCGGCCCGTGGCTGCCGAGTAGCGCGAGGCGAAGCTCGGCGCCGGGATCGCGCGGCATGCGCGCCCGCGACGCCGGAGCCCGATCGTCGAGGAGCGCGTAGGTGAGCTGCCGGCCGCGGACGGGACCGCTGCACAGCACCTGCTCGAGCTCGGCGTGGATCGTCAGCAGCCCCAGACGCGGACCGCGCGCGTCGATCTTCCGTGCGGCCAGAGCGCCGCCGCGAGCTCCGTCCGCGTCCGGAACCGTCCACCGGCCAGCTCCGACGCCAGCACGCGGTGCGCGCGCGACAGGGTTCTGGCATCGAGCCCGTGCTGACGGTAGTAGAACGCGCTCAGCTGATGCACCCGCGGCGCCGTCAGGCGCGAGCATCCAGCGGATGTCCGCCCGCGTCACGAAATGCCAGGTGGGCCGCATGACGTGCGTGCGCAGAATCTCGCCGGCGTTGAACGCGGCCTCCACCGTCGGCGTCGTCGAGGCCGTGCGCCGAAGGCCGATGGCCCACTTGGCGCCGATGCAAGTCCTGCGCCTGCACCGCGCACAGCTGCGCCACGACCGCGCGCGGGCGTGCGGCAGGCCCGATCCAGCCACTGGTTGCGGAGCCTGGCCGCAGTACGCGGCGTGCCGCGGCGCTCATCAGCTGGCGCACTGCGCCGCAGAACGGGCGAGCGCCCTAGAAGCGGAACCGCGTGCCGAACCAGGCGCGCACCGGTGCGCCCGGCGCGAGAACAGCGTGCTGCGTGCGTGAGCGGGAACTCGCCGCCAACCGGCGGGGGAACGGGCGCGCGACGAACGCACCCTCGGGCGTGAAGGCGGTCGGGCCGAGGAGCGCCGCCGTCGTCGTAGCGGCGGTCGAACAGGTTGTTGACCCCGGCCAACGAGGCGTGAGCCACGGCGTGACAGCATAGCGCGCGCCCAGATTGACGACGGCGATGCGGGTCCGTCCCGCCAGGCCCGACGTAGTAGATGCCGTCCGCCTCGTGATCGCTGTTCTCGTTCCCGCGGGCGATGGCTGCCGGAGAACGCCACCAGATCGGCGTCGATGCCCAGGGCGCGCGTCACCTGGATATCGGCATAGAGCCTTGAGCATGTGGCGCGGAGATCAGCGGGATGCGATCGCCCGGGCTCGATCTCGATGCTGCCCTCGAGGCCGCGTCCGCCGCGCCGCGGCCGCGTCGTTGCGTGCTGTTGCTCTCGCCGTTGACCTCCTCGCGCTGCGGAAGGTCGCGTCGAGCAGCGTGTAGCCCGCGCCGATCGTCACGCGGCCCGACGCGCCTGTCGCGCCGAGCTCGAGCCCTGCACGCAGCGTGCTGGCCGAAGTTCTTGAAGTAGCCGAAGCCGGTCTGTTCGGACTGCACGAACAGGATGTCGTCGCGGTTGGCGGCGCGGAAGACGCCGGCGTTCCAGGCGAGGCGCGCGCCGACTGACCGCGCAGCCGGCCTCCAGCGTGCGGTCACGACCTGCTCGACCGGCGGGTCGCCCGCCATCGCGTTCGGCAGCTTGCACGGCTGCTCCGGATCCGCGCAGCCGAGCTCGATCGACGTCGGCGCGCGGCTGCCCTCGCTGTAGCCGGCGTAGAGCGTTCGAGCGCGCGCGACGGCTGCACGGTGACGCCGGCGGCGGGGTTGAGCCGGCCGGAAGACGTGATCGCCGTCGAGCGAGCCGCGCCCGCCGCCGGGCTGGATGCCGTCGCGGTTGCTCGACGCTGGTGCGGTTGTAGCGGCCCGACAGCGTCACGTGCCAGCGCGTCGCCGAACGGACAGCGTGTCGGTGGCGTAGAGCGCTCCACGTCGTGGTGCAGCCGTCGAGATCCACGCGGGTGTCGAACGGCTCGCCATCCGACGCTGCCGCCGCGTCACGCCGTCGGCGAAGGCGTCCATGCCGGTGACGCTGCGATCGGGGTTCAGATAGCCGAGCTCCGTGCGACTGCGTGAAGCCGGCGCGGCTCGCGTCGTAGGCGCGCGCCGGCCGTCGAGCTGGTGTCCGCGGCCCGGCGCTGAAGGCGCGGCAGCGTCACTGGCCCGAAAGCGCCGCAGTTGTGCTGTCCGGTCTGCGCCCGGTTCATGCAGGCCGTTGCACTTCTCCGCCGGGCTCGTCGTTCAGCAGCACCTGGCGATGCAGCGCCAGCAGGGGAACGGCGTGTTCGAGGCGTTAGCGCCGCTGGTCGGAAATCGGTGTAGCCTGCCGCCGTGAGCGCCGCCTGCTCGGCCCGGGCTCGGATAGACGATTCTGGTCGAGCGAGTCCTCGTTGATGTCGCCGTTCAAGCGTGCTGCGTGCCGGATGTCGCGGTAGTAGACGTTGCCGGAAGCGACGCGCGTGAGCCCGCGGTGGCGCAGCGGTACGTTCACGAAACGTGGACCGGTTGTCGGTGATGTCCGGCTTCGTGTAGACGCTGCGCGGTAGTCCGGTCGCAGCAGAGCGCGGTCTCCTGCAGCGCCGTTGCCGTTCAGCGACGTTGTCGGCGTGCGCCAGCCGTGACGCGACGAGTCGTTCTTCGCGTTCTGCCAGCCGAGCTTCGCCGAAGATCTGGCGCACGTCCGACGGCGAGTCGTCGCGCCAGCCGTCCTCGCCGAAGAGAGTTGCCGGCGAGCGCACCAGTTCAGCCGCGCGCCGAGCTGGCTGCCGCCGTGCTCGAACTCGACCGCCCGGCGCACGTCGCTGCCGTAGCTGGCCCGCACGCATGGTGCCCGGGATGCGTGCGTGCCGTCCTTGGTCTGGAGCGACAGGCGCGCCGCCCAGCGTGTTCAGGCCGAACAGCGGGTTCGAGCCCGGCATCAGCGTCGTCGACGCGATCGCGATCCGCGGGATGAGATCCCAGCTCACGACGTCGCCGAACGGGCTGGTTGAGGCGGACGCCGTCCATGTAGACCGAGAGGCCCTGCGGCGTGCCGAGCAGCGGTAGCGACGCCGTATAGGCCGCGATAGTTCACGTCGGGCTGAAACGGATTGCCCGCATCCGTTGACGCGCACACCGCGTCATCCGGCGGGCGGCGAACTCCGCGACGATCGAGCGCCCCGGCTCCGCTCGACGCTCCCCTCGCGCGGTCGACGTCTGCACCGGCGCCGGGATCCGATCGAGCGGCAGCTCCACGCCCGGAAGCGGCGTCGTGACCGACGACGGTCGAGCGTGTGAATGTCGGTTAGCGGTGCACCGGCGACGCGCGGCCGGAATCGGTCGTTCGGGCGCTCGGGCGCGGCTCGGTGCCGGCGTAAGCCTGCGCCAGCGCCGGGGCACCACGAACAAGAGCGCGCGGCAGCGCAGGTCAGCGTGAGGCGCGACGGGCGGACGGGCACGACGCTATATTCCCTGGCGGGCGCCAGGTCTTCGTTCCGGCGAATTTCCCGGCACCCCGATCGCGTGACGCGCACGCCGCGGCTAGGTAGAATGGCCGCGTCCGCGATGCAGCCGCCCAGGCTCAAGCCCGCCCCTCGGATCGCCGGGCGCGTTCCCGGCGGGCATTGCTGGCGCACCAGTCGCTCGCTGGATAGCCAACCAGCGCAGTTGCGCTGGCGCTCTACGACGAGACCGCCGTCAGGCTGCCAGCGGCCATGCGCGTGCGTTCGGCCTGGCAAAGACGAGATCTGGCTGGAACACGTCGTGCAGGACGCCTTCGTCGCGCTGTTCCTGTCACCTCCTGTCTGGGCCGGGTCCCCGACACAGCCTCCTCACCGGCTGGCTGTTCCGGGTTACGCGCAACCTGTCGCTCTAAGCAGCGCCAGCGGCAACGCGGAGCGCCGGCCGACCTTCTGACCGATCTCCCGCTCGGAGCGGCTTGCGCCGATCCGGTGGCACACGCCGGAAGCGCGCGCGGCGCGTTCACACCAGCGCTGCCGGCGCCCGCAGTCGGTGATGCGCGCGCTCGCCCCCCGCGACCGCCAGTGCGTCTACCTGCGCCTCGAGGGGCTGTCCTATCGGGACATCGCCAGCGCACCCGGCATCTCGCTCCTGGCCCTGGCGTGTCGAAGCCGCTGACGCGCGCGTTGGGCCGCCTCGCCAGCGCGGACCGGAGATGACCATGGGGCACGGCGATCACCGCCCTGAGCGACGACCAGCCGCTGCGGCTCGTCGACGGCCATCTGCCTCCACTCGGAAAGCATCGCCAGGCGGCGGCGCAATACGCCGATCGGTGCGAGCAGTGCTCCTGGGCGGCGGGACCCGTCTGCGCGGCTCGCGGCGCCGCCCGCCCCCGGCGCGGGAGGAGGGAGCCTGCCGCGGCGTTCAGGTGTTGCGCGCGCCCGCCTGGTGCAGACGCGCCTCGCACGGGAACGCCGGAGGCCTCGTAGTCGCCGTTGGCCGGCGCCCGCCGCGGCTGGCCCACTGGGCCGCCGTCCCCGCCGTGGTCGCCTCTGGGCGCCTGTTGCTGGTCGTGGCCGCTCGAGCAGCCCGAAGGTCGAACCCCGGATCGGCGCGGCATGCCGGTCGAGTCCGACGCGCGTCCGATCGCATCGCTCACGCCGGGCCTCGCTCTGGACGTTCCGGCCGGGAGCTCTGCGCACGCAGGCGCCGCGGCCGCGTACAGGAGATCGGCGACGCGGTGCGGCCTCGCGGTGCTTCGAAGCTACGGCATGGAGCACGCCGCCGGATCAATGCGAGCTCGACTACCCGATCACGCCTGAGCTCGGCGGCGCCCCGACGCCCGTGAACCTCGTGGCCCCAGCTACCGCGAGCGGGTGTGGAACTGCCGCGTGAAGGACCAGCTCGAGGACCCGCTGCCGCGCCCGTGTGCGAGGGGCGTCTGATCTGCAGACCGCGCAGCGTGAGATTGCGCACGACTGGGTAACGGGCGGCCGGAAGCACTTCCGCACCAGCGCTCTGCCTCCGGTCTCCCGCGGCGGTTGTCGGCCTGCTCGTTGGCGTGACTGTCGCTCGACGCCGAAATCCCGCTAGCCGCCCTCTCACCGCGCCGGCCGCGCCGGCTCCTTGACGCGTCCGTGCGCGATCGCGCGCCTGGATTGACTACCATAAACAGTTCTATGGCTGCTCCGACAATCGAATACGCCTGACGCCCTCCGATTACCCCGACGTGCTCACGCCGTCGGTGGTCCAGGCGCTCCGACGAGCTGGCACCGCTCGACGACGACCGCCAGGCCGCTGATGGCGGCCCGGCTCGAGCGCACGGCCGCGCGGCGGCGCAGCAAGCGAGCGGATCGCGTTTCTCGATCCGGCCAGCCGCATCGGCCGCACCGCGATCACGGTCGCCGACGCGCGCGACGGGCAGCTTCACGCGGCAGCGACGATCCCGCACGATCTGCAGCGCCAGTGGATTCAGGGCACCGGGCCCGGCGCCAAGCCCGACACGCCGATCGAGCAGAGCATCCGCAACGTCGCCTACGCGCTGCTCTCGGGCGCCGACGGCTGGATGTTCGACGGCGAGGACGCGCTCGGCCAGGTCGTCGACGATGTCGCTCGACAACCAGCGGAACCTGAAGCTGGCGATCCACCGCGACCCGGTGTTCCTGCAGGTCGCCGAAGCAGGTGGCCGCGCGAGATGAACGCAGTGGGCGCAGGCGTTCCTCGGCCGGCCGATCGTCGACGACTGGGCGACGCAGCTCGACTTCACGACCAAGATCTTCCGCGCCCGCGGCCTGCACCTCGACGACCGGCACGTGCGCCGCGCCGGCGGCGCCGGCTTCTCCGCCTCGATCGTCGACACTGACGCTCGTACGTCGTGAACAACCACCAGGCCGCTGCGCGACGCCGGCGTCGTCGCTCGTGCTCTATCTGCCGAAGATCCAGACCGCCGAGGAAGCCGCGCTCTGGAACGACATCCTCGGCGGCGCTCGAAGCGGCACCTCGGCCTCGCCGTCGGCACGATCAAGGTCTACGTCCTCGTCGAGCAGCTCGAGGCGGTGCTTCCAGCTGATGGAGATCCGCGCCGCGCTCGGCGCGCACTTCGTCGGCTTCAACACCGGCCGCTGGGACTACATCAACAGCGTGTCGGACGCGATGGCCTGGGATCCGTCGTTCGTCAACCCGAACATCGACGCCGATCACGATGACCTACGGCTACATGCGGAACTACGAGGACCGCGTGCGCCGCGCCGTCAACACGCCGGATCACGCAGCGGCCAGCTTCGCGCTGTGGCAGGGCGGCATGGAGCCGAACATCCCGGTCGGGTCGGCAGACGGCGTCGCGCAGCGCGATGCAGCGCGCGGTCGCCGGCGCCGAGCGCGAGCAGCGCGAAGGCGCCAGCGGCAAGTGGGTGGCGCACTGGAAGATGGTGCACATCGTCCGCCCGGTGTGGAGAAGGCGGGCGCAGCCAATCAGCTCGGTCGCGCGTTTCCGCCGCTCACCTACACGCCGACGATGCCGACGGCCTGACGCTGCTCGAGCCGGCGCCGCGCACCGTGCGCGGCGCGCGCGATCTGCTCGAGCGTCGCGATGCAGTACGGCAACGCCTTCGGCCAGGGCATGCAGGCGGCCGCGCTCAAGCCGGCCGACTTCTTCGGCAACGACGACGTGCTCTACCTGATGGAGGACATGGCGACCGGCGAGATCCGCCTCAGCATCCTGTGGGAGTGGCTGCACAAGACGCGCGCGCTCACCGAGGACGATCGCGGCGACCGGCGTGAAGGCGGGCGACCCGTTCACGCGGCCGATCTGTTCTGCCGCGCCTGCTGCGCGAGGAATACGACAAGCTGCAGAGCGCCGGCAACCGCGACGTGCACGACAACTCGAAGACGACGACGCTGCCCATCGCGCGGCGAGATCGCCGACGTGTACGTGCTCGGCGCCCGCAAGCTGCCCTGGTCATCGACCTGCTCAGCATCAACCTCGGTGTGCACAGCCTGGAGAGGCGAAGCGGCGGATTCAGCTGTCTGCGCCGGACACGTTCCGCGGACCGCGGCGACCGCGTCACAACCTGGATTTCGACGCCGCTGGCGTCCAGCTAGCCCGATCAGCATCGTGTTGAACCGCATCGACGATCCATCCGCAGGTTCAGGCCCGCTCCTGCCGCCCGCGATCCTGCTCGAGGAAATCCCCATCACCGCGAGCGCGCGTCGGACGTGGTGGCGGCGACCCGGCAGGCGATTGCCAATCGTGCTCGGCGGCACGGACCCACGCCTCGTGGTCGTCGTCGGGCCCGTGCTCGATCCACGACACGCAGGGCGGCCGTCGACTACGCGGGCGGCTGCTGCCGCTCAAGCGAGCGCTACGAGCGCCAGCTCATCGTCGCGATGCGGAGCTATTTCGAGAAGCCGCGCACGTCGGTCGGCTGGAAGGGGCTGATCAACGATCCCGACCTCGACGAGAGCTTCCACATCAACAAGGGCCTGCGGCCTGGCCCGGCAGCTGCTGCTCGACGTGAACGACATGGGCCTGCCGACGGCGTCGGAGTTCCTCGACACGCAGATCCCGCAGCACATCGCCGACCTCACGTCGTGGGTGGCGATCGGCGCGCGCACCACCGAGAGCCAGGTGCACCGCGAGCTGGCCTCGGGGCTGTCGATGCCGGTCGGGTTCAAGAACGGCACCGACGGCAGCACGCAGACCGGCGGTCGACGCCGTGCTGTCGGCGCGGTCGCCGCACCTGGTTCCCGTCGGTGACCAAGCAGGGCGTGTCCGGCGATCTTCCAGACCACGCGGCAACGACACGTGCCACGTCATCCTGCGCGGCGGCTCGCGACCGGGCCGAACTACGACGCGCGAGCACGTCGGACGAGGTGTGCGGCGCAGCTGCGCGCGCGCGGGCCTGCGCGAGACGGTGATGATCGACTGCTCGCACGGCAACAGCCAGAAGGACCATCGGCGGCAGGCGCGACGTCGCCGGCGTCGATCTGGCGAGCAGGTGGCGTCGGGATCGTGGCGGATCATCGGCGCGATGCTCGAAAGCCATCTCGTCGAAGGGCGGCAGGATTACGTGCCCGGGCAAGCCGCGGTCTACGGGCAGAGCATCACCGACGCCTGCATCTCGCTCGACGCAGACCGAGCCGCTGCTCGAGCAGCTGGCGGCGGCGCAGCAGACGCGGGGATCATGAGCTCCCGCTCGGCCGCCTCGCGCCGCGCGTGCTCTGGTGCGGCGCATCTGGTCGCGGTAGTCATCGTCGCGCCGGTCTCGGCCGCGCGCGCGAGATCCCGCGCCCGCGCCGTGCGCGGCCGACGGCGCCGAGCTCTTTCGCCACCACCTGCCAGGTGTGCCACGGCCAGGCGGGCATCGGCGGCGTCGGCCCGCGCTGCGTGGCGCGAAGTTCACCGCGCCGACTACGTGCGCAGGTGCTCCAGGAGGGACGGCCAGGCACCATGATGCCGCAGTTCACGGCGACGATGTCACGCCGGCGAGATCGGTGGGATTGCCCGCTACGTCGTCCGCAGGCTGCCCGACGGGCCTGCCGCCTGGCGGGCCTGCGCGGCGACGCGAACGCGGGCGCAGGCGGTGTTCTTCATGAAGGGCTCGGCGCGCAGCTGCTCGGTGTGCCACTCGGTCGAAGGCCGCGGCGGCCAGTGGGCCCTGACCTGATGTCAGATCGCCGGGCAGTCGGCCAAGCAGATCTTCCAGAAGATCATCGTCGTGCCGCACCGCTCGGCCGACCCCGCCTACAGCACGGTCCGCCTCACCACGCCAAGACGGGCGCGATCCTCACCGGCATCAGGTCCGGCGAGACGAAGGGGAGACAGGTCCCCTTTCTACGACACTCTCGCCGCTGCCGCCCATCCTGCGCACCATTCTCGAAGAGCCGACATCGCCGCCTCGGCGCAGCCAGCAGGGCACGCGTCATGCCGAACGATTACGCCGCGCGCCTCACGCTTGCAGCAGCTCCTCGACGTCGTCGCGTTCCTCAGGTGGCCGCCGAGCGGCGCACCGCGCCGTCGGTCACACCTCGCCGACGTCGTGGAGTAGCGGAGCCCGTGGTGCAAGGATCTGTAACGGCGCGCAGGCGCGCCGTTCCATGAGTGCCGATGGAAGCGACCGCGGCCGGTCAAGACGATTCGCAGCAGTCGAGCGTCAGGGCTACGCGATCGCGCTGTTCTGACGATTGCGGCGCTCTGGGTCTCGGTCGGCCTGCCGCTCACGCAGGCGGCCCTACGCGCCGCTGTCGCCATCATCCTGTCCCCGCTCGGTTCGGCGGGTTCCACCTGGCGGTGCTGTCGGATCGCCCTGGATTGCCGTCAACACCTTCCTCGCGTGCTGACCGCGCCGGCCGGTTGGGGCTGATCCAGTTCACCCAGGCGGCAGTCTTCACCAGCATCGCCGCGCCTGGTCAAGCCGTTCGCCTGCGCCCGCGAGACTCCTCAGCTGCGAGAAGGCGGCGGCACGGGGCGCGGCTGGCGATGCTCTCGGCCAGGCCTCGCCCCTGGCATCTCGCTGCTGTCGCTCGACGGACGGCTGCCGGACGCGCGTGAACCAGCGCATGGCCGACATCGTCGGCCGCCGATCGAGGAGAGCGTCGGACTCACTGCGAGCAGATCAGCGCATCCCGAGGATCGGCCCCGCACGCCCGCCTGGATCGAGAAGGTGGCCAGGCGCGCTGAACGAAATCGCCATCGACAAGCGCTACGTGCGTCCGGACGGCACCGCCGTCTGGGTGCACGTGTCGATGTCGCCGCTGCTCGACGACCAGGGCCGATCGAAGGGCTGGTCGCGATCGTCGAGGACATCGCCGAACGCCACGAGGCCGAACACCGGCTGCGCGCCGGCGAGCCGCTACCGCTCGCTGGTGGACGCGTCGATGGCCATCGCGTGGACCGCCGACGCCACTGGCGGCTTCGCGCGCCGCAGGAATCATGGCAGGCCGTACCGCCAGGACGCCGCGAGCTATACCGGTTGGGCTGGGGCTGCGGCGATCCACCCCGAGGATCGCGCGCGCTTGAGGCACTGTGGCGCGACATGCTCGCGAACCCGCGCCCCGTAGACCTCGAGGCCTGGATCTGAATGCGCCGACCCACTCCTGTCGCTGGGCATACCCCGCGCGGTGCCGCGCCGGGACGCCGACGGCACGGTCGAAGAATGGGTGGGCGCCTGCACCGACATCCGTCGAGCGCCGACTCGCCGAGATCCAACTCCGCGAGAGGGAACGCGCCCGCCTGCGCTGGAGATCGGACAGCTCGGCACGCTGGACGGGTGCCAACCGAGGCCGCGGTTCAGGTCAATGCGCGCTGCCGGAGATCTGCGGCCTGCCGCCCGCCGGATCCATCGCTATCGCCGATCTTGCGCGAGCGCATTCACCCCGACGATCGCGACGACGTGATCGCCGGCCTCGCCCATGCGGCGGAGCACGGGGGAGTCGCACGCGCGGGAGTTCCGCTTCCAGCATCGCGACGGCGCCGGCCGCTGGGTGGCGCGCGCGCGCGACGTCGTGACGCGCTCGGGGCCACGTGGATCGGCCGCGATCGCCGTCCGGCTGCTCTCGATGATGGACGTCACCGAGAGGCGTCTGACTGAGTGCGACGCGCTCAAACTGGCCGACCGCGAGAGGCGACGACTTCCCTGGCCCTGCTCGCCCACGAACTGCGCAACCCGCTGGCCCGATCCTGCACCCGCCAGCCGTCGCGCAGCAGCTGCTCAAGATGCGCCGCCAGACCGGATCCAGAGGCAGTACGGCTGCACGCGGTGATCGACCGTCAAGTGCAGCACCTGGTGCGCATGGTGGACGACCTGCTCGACGTGTCGCGCGCTCCGCGGCAAGGTGGAACTGCGGCGCGAGTCGCTGAGATTGGCGACGCGATCGCGATCGCCGTGGAGATCCGCGCCCGCTCATCGACGCGAGCAATACGTAACTGAACGAAGTAC
>ERZ1370068.5669-contig-4686_pt1 | contig 55828 bp, 91 predicted proteins | sample MGYA00561227_ERZ1370068 | MGnify/ENA primary metagenome ERZ1370068 (study PRJEB38410, sample SAMEA6850437) | metagenome | study: Metagenomic assessment of the ecological functions of the soil: analysis of the soil microbiota associated with the... | reverse complement strand
TATGCTTCGTTCAGTTGCATATTATGGACTTTGCGCATATAAGAGAGCGGGATCTTTAAGATTAAGGATGCAATCCCTTCTGGGCTCGAATTCCTTCACTGAGAGCGTGTAAGGGTGACTTCACTATCACCTTTCGGAAGCGGAAGCTGCACCACTGAATCTACTCCATCTTTATGGCTTGAGAATGCAAATTCCGGTGACCAACTGCGGTTGCCCAATCAGGTTAATTAAGACTAAATCAACGCGAATTCATCACTCGTTCGTCTGCGATCACGCTTCGCTTTGACCAACTGGATGGCAAGAGCTGATGAAAGCCGTACCCATCAATATTCTCAATCCCTCACTTTCTTCCTCCACAAACAGACTTCATCACGATTTGAATACGCGGGCAAACTTCATACAGCTACCTTTACGGTCTAGGGTCCTTCGTTCTCCAGCCCCTCAATCAGCCGTTAAGGCACCGCCCTGGCATGGGACAGGGCTTTGCTTCAGCGCGACCTGAAGCGTACGCGTAGGGTCGATCACGCCAAACTCCGCAAGATTCTCCACGTTGCTGTTGTGGAAATTTGAATCCTACATCTGGCGACGCCGACTCCAGATCTTCGACATTTCAACTGCCGTGTCGCTGTGTGTTCCTCGATGATTAGGCGGATTGGCTGTTCGAACGCTTGCGAGGAATTTGCACGCTGACCAGCATTCTCGCCAACTGGCGATCAACGGGAGGCTTGAGGGGGTTTGCGACCGGCCTCCAAGAGTGTTCGACCTCCGCCCACAAATCAGCCATCTCTCAGAGCGAAAGAGACTGCTGACTCCATAGCGCTAACAAGCATGTACTTCTCCTCAATAATGTATCAACCTCGGTAACACCTCCTGCCTTGATAACCACTAAACCACCAGCCAAGTTTGCTAACCTTTCTTTGCAGCTTCAGCGCTCGCATAGTCGCTTGCCGTTTCACCGATTTCAGTTCTGAGGTGACTTGCGTCCCTGTATCTCTGCAGGTTTGCCGTTATGGTCATTATCATAGTATTGTCCTTGTCAACCACGACTTCTTCGGCTCAAGCCCCAGATCTTCCACTGTCGCCCCAACTAAAGTGGCCCTGCTCTTTGGTAAATAGCTTAGCGCCAGTAAAGGCGTAGCCAAATCTCGAAATATCGCTGCGTTGTTCAGTCCCAGCAGGCGCGCTGGCACAGCAACCAGTTTCCTTTCACTTTATTTACAATCAGCGCTGCCGGGGGCACCGCCATCGACATCGCGAACCACAACGAGTAAGGACTTTTCTCCTTCGTAACCTGTTCCAGAATCGATAACGCCAGCGAAACTGCTCACCCTGTAGTCACAAATAAGGACATAGCAATCGCGCAACACGCACTTGCCAGTATCAGGCTCCGGTAATAAAATATGGCGAGGGTGGCTGCGAACTATTATTACCCTCGATGAAAAAGGCGTGTTTCACCAGTTCCAGGTTGCATCTTCAATTGTAATGACGCCCATCAGCACTCCGCTGCCAGCCGTGACTCAGATTAGGTTCGCTATCTTGTTGCTGCCACGAGCTGCAGTTCGGGCAATATTAAACTAACTCAGACTGATCAGCAGGTCTCGAAATTGTTCTTGTGCAGTCCAGCGCCACCGCGGCACACTTTGCGCTTTCCATCCTGCAACAACGTGGTTGCCCGGCAGTCCTGTAGCCAGTGCTTCTTGCCCATACTTAATCATTGTTGAAATAGAGATCAACATCGCCAGTTTTGTCGCATCGCCAATGACCGCTGGACGTCTTAGGCGACAAGGGTCATTTCCTATCTCGATGCCTCTGCTCAAAGAGGGTTTGAAGGCGAATGCCGAGGACGATTTGAAGTCACCCTTGCTACGCGGTCGTGGGTCGGAGCCTCCAACCGACACTGAGATTCGAGCGCCTAAGGAATGATGCTTTTACGATCGATCAACTGAACCAGCAAACAGCCCTCCATGACCAGCTCTCTTGGGATCGCTGATTGCAAGAAGCTGCTTGGGCACACTACTTGACGGGCTTTAGCCGCTGCACAGAGCTTTTCTGATCTGATTACAGGCTGGACCTAGGCCTTCAGATTTGCATCGGACACTCTTGGGGTTAAATTCTGGGGGGATTAAGGCCGATCAGATCCGTGGTGAGTTCATACCTTCCTGATCTCGAATGGCAATGAAGGTTCGCTCTTTACCAAGACGACCATAAAAGGCCCACCTCAAAATCACGTTATCTCACTGTCTTAAATTGTTGGTTTCGAATTTTTAGAGACGTCATCAGTGTCAAGACAAACACGCCGAAATCAGATTCATTAAGCGCGCGGATGGGGCTGTCGAGAGAATTGGCCGAAGGGGCAAAGATATCTTGAAGGCCATACCGTTACACTTCCGCGTCATAATCGAGATTTTCCTGTATCGCATAGGCTATATCAGCCTTCTGTTGAGAGCCGACGAATATTTTGGACTTTACCTGTTTGTTTTGCGATTATATATTTGAACACACCGCCGAGTAAAGTTGGCGGAATCGTCTCATTGAATCGATGCCCCACTCTTAAATGGAACTAGCCTGAGATTCTGCTCAGGCTGGCATAAACGCAAACCGTTTCCTTCAGTCCTTGCGCTTTTGAAGCCGCAGTCGCGGCAGAAGTCGCAGCCGCTCGGCGTGCTCGAGTTGGCCGTGGCACTCTCGGGGCAGATGCCGATCATGTTTGACATGATCGCGCCCGTAATCGAGTCTGGCGTCCTGGTCTGAGTACCGAGTCCGCGCCGCCTGAGTGCTGAGTCCTGAGTCCTGAGTCCTGAGTCTGCTTGCCCAAAGCACGCGCCGAGTCCGGCAGGTGCTGCACGCGGCGGTTGGTGATCATGATGCACTCGGCAACGGCCTGTTCCGGCGAAGTCAGCAGGCGCTGGTTGAACCAGACCGCGTGTGTGCCGGTCACCTTGTTGAGACTGTAGGCAACTTCCGCGGCGTCGAAACCGCCGCGCAGCATCTTCGAAGCCAGCAGACCCACACCGCCCGAGATTGGACCAGTCGCAAACACTTCCTGAATCATGCGGCCATCGTGATTGACGGTGACGTAAAGGTTCTGACCGTCAAACGGAATCTGCCAGGTGGCGCCGCTCAACTCGCGCGGCCGCTCGATGCGGATGGCGGTGAGCTTCGCTTCAGCGTCGGCCTGCTCCCGGATGGTCGCACCCGCTTCAGCCCGGGCCAGCCCTTCCGCTTCCGGATCGGAAGTCGCGGGCGTTTCACCATCGACAGCCGACACGACATGCGCGGCGTCGGCATGAGTCGCCGGCGGAGCGTCAAGCACTTCCGCGCTGCACCTCGGGATTGCCCGCAACTTCACTGTTCGCTTCGGGTTGGTCGAATCACTCGCCTTCATCGACGTCAGCACCTGATTGTCGCGCGAGCCGTCGCGGTAGTAACTCACCGCCTTGCAGCCAAGCTGGCGACCCAGCCGGTAGAGGTTGTCAACCGACTCAACCGTGTCGTTGACCGCGCCGTTGCAGGTCTTCGAAACGCTGTTGTCAACATTCCGCTGCGCGGCGGCCAGCACGTGCACATGCTGCTCGGCGCTGATGTTCATCGCCGAAATGAATTGCGGCGGCAGATCGCTTTCGTGCTCGCAGACATAGTCGGCCGCTTTGTCGATCGACTCCGGCTCGGTCTGATCGACTTCGATTCCCAGAGCCTGCGCGGCGAGCGTGTGCGCACATAGGTCCGCGTGCCGAGCGTGTCGCGGCGCACGTAGGCCCAGGAGAAGTTCGGCTCAATGCCGGACGAAGTCTCCGCGACCAGAGAAATTGTTCCGGTCGGCGCGATGGTCGTCACTTCATAGTTGCGCGGCGTCAGCGGCACATCGCGCGAGATACCGATCTGGTTGTAAAGGAAGTCTTCGTAGGCTTCGCGATTAGGTTCAAACTCGGGGAACGTTCCCTTCTCGGCGCCGATAGCGATGCTCGCGTTCCACGACTCGCGACGAACAGAAGCCCATCATTTCGTCCATCAAGTCGATCGACTCAGCCGAGCCGTAGGTGATGTTCAGGCTCAAACAAAGATCCGCAAAGCCCATGATGCCGAGACCCACGGGCCGCGTGCGGGTGACGACGTCGTTAATCTCGGGCAGCGGCCAGGCGCAGGTGTCGATGACGTTGTCGAGGAAGCGCGTGCAAAGATGCGTGACTGAGCGCAGGCGATCCCAGTCAACCCGCTGCTCGGCGTCGTAGAACTTGTTCAGGTCTATCGAGCCGAGATTGCAGGAGTTTGAGAAGTGCAGAAACTGCTCGCCGCACGGGTTGCACGAATAGATCGGCCCCATCGATTTCATCATGTGGTTGTGACGATTCACTTCGTCGATGAAAGCGATGCCCGGCTCGGCATACTGGTGGGCGCTGGCGACGATGCGATTCCAGATGTCGGGCGCGTAAACCATGCCCGGGCGCGGCGGCTCTTCAATGGTGCAGTTTGAAAGATCAGCTTTTGTGAACGCCTGCCGGTCAGGGAAAGTCACGGTCGTTCCGTCAGCGCGGCGATAGACAACGTAGTCGCCGTCGCGCAGCGGATCGTAGATCGAGTCGGTCCAGGGTTCGCCGTCAAACTCGAGCTGGAACCATCTCGTCGTCGTCAACCGCCTTCAGGAACTTGATCGGTAACGTTGACGGAGATATTGAAGTTGGTCAGCGAATGCTGATCGTTCTTGGCGTGAATGAAGCGCAGCACGTCCGGGTGCGTTACGCGCATCATGCCCATGTTCGCGCCGCGCCGCACGCCGCCCTGCTTCACGACGTCGGTAACCTGATTGACGATGTTCATGAAAGAGACGGGTCCGGAGGCCACCCCGCGAGTGGAACCAACCAGCGCGCCGTGCGGGCCGCAGAATTCGTAGGTCATGCCGGTGCCGCCGCCGGTTTGGTGAATCGTCGCCGCCGCCTTGGCGTGGTCCATGATTCCCGTGATCAGAATCGGGCACGTCCGAGCACAAAGCAGGCCGCGAGCTGGCCGTTGGTCTTGCCGGCGTTAACCAGGCAGGGCGTATTGGGCACGAACTCGCGCGCCAGCATCACGTCGCTCATTGGCGGCGAAAAACTCGTCGCGCTTCTGCGGACTCTTCTCGGCCTTGGAAACGTGAGTCACCACGCGACTCACGATGTCCGACCACTCTTCGAGCGCCCTACCCTTGGCGTCCTTCAGCGAGTAGCGCTTGCTGATCACACGTTTGGCATTCAGCCCGAGCGGCTGAATCCGGCGGCGTGTTGCCTGGAAGGCTGGGACGCCGGTTGCCGTGTTAGCCGTGTTAGAAGACACGTTTGCCTCGAGAGTCTGTTTGCCAATCGCTGCGCTCATCGTTAGCTGCCTTTCTCGCGACCGCGGTTTACCGACCGGTCGACCGACACGAGGAAATTTGCGAGGTTTCAAAGACGGTTCTGCGGCTACATTATAGTAGACGCAGCCATCTCTAATCATGTGTAGCGGATACTTCGGTTGGCTTATTTCGAAGCGCAAAAACCCATCGGGAGAGCAGTTCAGGGGCCTGCCGCTGCTCTGAGTCAATCCGCTTCGTCTCAAGCGGAGCGGAATATACACCACCACCGCCAGGCAATGTCAATATGTTTGTGGTCATCTTTTTTTCAACGCATTATGGTGGGTTAATTGAGGCTCACCATGAAGAACTAAACGTGCTGACCAGCGGCCAGTTTTCAGAGCACAGCACCACGCGAACTCCCCTGACCAGACTGTTCTTGTGATATCGAAGAACAACCGCCAAGACGCCGAGGACGCCAGGCAGGAAAGGCAACTGTAAGGCTCGACCAGCTATGGTTTATCTCTTCGGATTTTGGCGCTCTTGGTGTCTTGGCGGTTGTTCCTCGATCCAGCAGGAACCCATTACTTTGAGGAAGAGCTGTTGAGGAGCAGTTCGAACTTGCCCATGTCGCGATTGTGGCTGTCGAGGCGCGGCAAAGGTGTCGGAGGTTTCCTCGAGCATCTGTTTTGGTCATCGCAATCGAGTCGCTGAGCTGCTCGAAATCAAGCGCGGAAACTCGCTCGGGAGTGGGCAAGGTCACGACCTGATCGTTGACGAGTCCAAAGAAATTTTCGATAGACTGCAACTGTCCTTCAACCAGCTTCACCGAACGCTCGATATCCTGAAACGCAGCCACTCGCCGCTTCAGAATTTCAACGTTGGATTGTTGAATGCGCCGTTCACGATCGTCTTTGGAATGTTCCAACCGAGCGCTCGGCCTGCGTCAGTTGGTTCTGCACGGCCTGGCGATTGATCGACCTGAGGTGATGTTTCCGGCGGCGGTAAACGTCGAGCAGATCTACAAAATCTTCCCAGCGCTGATCGAGGCTTTCAATGTTTGAAGGAACCTGTTTGGCGCCAGTGAATTTCTTGTAGTTGGAGTAAATCTGATTTTTCATCCAGCGCAAATACTCAACTGCCTCGCGCCTCGCGCGGGTCAAACAGCTTGATGGCGGCTTCGCGCTGCTGGTCGCGCTGTTTCAGCAGCCGCTGCTTTCTCGCGGCGGTCGACGAGTCGACGATACATTGAGCTGGCTGGCACGGTAACTAAATAAACTGTCTCAGCGGCCGAGGCTGCGCCGAGCACTGTCACATCTTGAAAGTATGCGGCGCCAATTCCAAAAGTCGCCAGTCCCCAAAAATTTAAGGGTTCTTTGAAGGCCTCTTTCAGATACTTGAAATCAATCTTTGGGAACTCGGGCATATCCTTGAAGAACTGAGAAAACCAAACACTACTTGTTCACGCGCCTGGACCTCAGACTCAATTAATACGGTTACTGTTGTTTACTACCTTCTCATTCTGCTCGCTCCCGCTGGTCTCGCCCTGAGCCGGCAAAGCCTGTTGCGCACCGCTGCCGGCCGGCAAAAGGCCCATCTCCTGTTTGTAGGCCAGCAGCTTGTCCTGCAGTTGCATATCCAAAGCTTCGCGCTCGATGTCCTGCATCTGGTTATCAACTGATGCAGAACCAAGCTGTAACTTTGCTTCCGCCGCCGCGGCACGACGATCGATCTTGTCGCGCATCTCGTCGAAGGTAGACGCATCGTCGCCAATCTGGAACGACTCCATTGTTTGCGCGAGCTGTTCCTGCAGCTTGGCCTGCTTCGACTGATTAATCAGCTGCATAGCCTCGGCCGTGCGCCGTTGCATCTGCAACACATAATTGTCGCGAGGCCTTCAGCGCCTGTTTCGAGGCCAGGGTAGCGTGCTCAAGCTGTTGGGAAGTTTTTTGCAGGTCCAGCTGGGCCTGCTGCAACTGGCCGATGTAGGCGGTGGCAATATCGTCGCGGTTCAGTTTCACCGACGCGCGGATCTTCGAATCCAGATCGACCACCTGCGCGTCCAAACGGTCCTTACTCTTCGCCAGTAGCTTTTCCAGTGGCCATTACCTGGGCTACGGAATTGTTCAACTCCGGAACCCGGTCGCGCATGTCCCGAATCGTCTGCTGCAGTATGAGCTCGGGATTCTCCAGTTGACTCAATTATTCCGCCAAAAGAGCCCGTATTGAACGAGAAATTCTACTCATTAATCCCATTTTGCCGCTCCGTCCTCCAACCAGAGATGTGCGATCTTTTCCGTGGCTCTTAAATTCCCGCGCCCGTATGTGTACGTTGAATTACCGCGAAGGGTTCAAAATACGACTGGCAACGTGAAGCGAAGTATAACAGGGGCAGTAGCCCGACCGTAAGGGAGGGCGTACCCTGCGTTAAACGCCCTCCTTACGGTCGGGCTACTCCCCGACTGTGAGCTCGATCCGAAGCGGCCAATATCCCGGCGATACTGCATACCTTCCCAGTTGACTGCGGCCACGGCGCGGTAACAACTCGCCAACGCCTGGTCTAACGTCGAACCGGCCGCCGTAATTCCGAGCACTCTTCCACCTGCCGTCAGGAACTCGCCGGCTTCTGATTTTGCCGTGCCGGCGTGAAAAACTTGCAGCTGGTTGCTCGTGTCCAGCTGGTCCAGCCCTTTGATTGGTACGCCACTTTGATACGAACCCGGATAACCAGCGCTGGCCAGGACCACACAGAGCAGACGCGATTCAGTCGGTCCGTTCGACTTTAACGTCGCGCAGGCGCTCAACCGTGATCGCGTCAAATATTCTGAAGAGATCAGACTTCAGCCGTACGAGGATGGCTTGTGTTTCGGGATCTCCGAAACGCACGTTGTATTCAAGTACCTTTGGACCAGTAGCGGTCAGCATCAACCCGACAAACAGAACGCCGCGAAAGGAAGCCTTCCCGACGAGCACCGTTGAGAGTCGGTTCGACAACCTCTCGCACGATGCGAGTCAGCGTCGTTTTCAGGACCGACGCGTCGGTGATGCGCGCCCATGCCCCCAGTGTTTGGGTCCAGTATCGTTCTCTCCAATTCGTTTGTGATCGCGCGCCGGCGGCATCGGCGCATAGTCGCTGGCCATCCGCAAACAGCAAAACTGAAACTTCTCTGCCTTCGAGAGCTTCCTCTATCAATATTTGCCGGGCCGCGTCTTGGGGAACAAGTGACCCACTTGAGAGTTCCGCCACCGCGAGTTCTGCCCTCACGGTGTGACGCCGCGACTACTACGCCCTTGCCTGCGGCTGGTCCATCAGCCTTAACAACCACCGGGCGTCCGGCGGCCCGAATCGTCACTACCGAGCGCCGCCACGGCCTCGGCTGTGGAATGTGACCACGTAATCAGCCGTAGGAATATGGTGTCGCCGCATGAAGTCCTTGGCGAGGAGCTTTGCTGCTCGACTCGAGCCGGGAGGCGGCGCGGCTGGGGCCCACGATCCTGGAGCCGCTGCGCTCGAAGTCATCGAGCGAGGCCGTTTGCGAGCGGTCCCTCTGGACCAACTATCGATCAGATCGATTGCCTGCGACTGGGCCAACGCTATCAGCGAAGCACTGTCTGTAACGGGGATGGGAACGCACCTGGCGAGGTCGGAAATCCCTCCGTTCCCCGGAGCGCAGTAAAGCTCAGGTGGCTCTTCTGAAGTTCGTTTTATGGCCCAAATGATCGCATGTTCTCGACCTCCCGAACCAACCAGCAAAACTTTCACCAGATCGCCTTCCCTGCCCTCGGTCGCCCGGGCTGGTCAGTATGCCGATCAGAATTGTTTGTTTTACCTTGACACAGTTTTCGCCATAGTTATACTTTTCATCATCCGCTCGCCTGTTCGAGGGCTAGTCCCGCACAACCCGATACTCGCCAGAAACAGCGGCACCTCTTTGAACATAAGGCCTGACCGCTTCCGGGTAGCCCGCCAATGTGGACTAGACCGACCCTGGGAGAACCGACCATGTCAGAACTTCAAGATATCCGGGAGGTGGATACAACCTCCAGAATCCGAACATCCAGATCGCAGTATCAAGTGTGTAGACTGCAGCGAGAATTTCATCTGGACGTCCGGCGGACAAGCTTTCCACGACAAGGGTTTGAAGAATGAACCGAAGCGTTGCAAGCCCTGCAAGCAGGCTAAGAATGAAAGACTAGCGGCAATCACGGCGGCCCAAACTTCCAGTGTTCGGCAGCGCGTCGAGGTTTTCAGTTCAGTGCTGCGCGCAGTGTGGGCGCAACAAACGACCGTGCCGTTTTATCCTTCGCAAGGCCGGCCCGTTTGTCGCTCGTGCTTTCTGGCCGGACGCGCCAGCGAGGCGAATAGCTCTGCCAGCGCCTGAGCTTCTCGCCTACCACCCGCCAACGCGTGAACGATGGGCCGACGTTCGGGAATCTTCTCCGCCTGTCGCAAGACTTCGTGGAGTCACTGGAGCCGTATCACCTTCGCCGAACGCTACGTACTTAAGTAGATACGCCAACGGATTGCCTTCGCTCAACCAAAATAGACGTGTGGAAGTTTCCCCGTTTCGTCCCGGAGAAAGAGCAGGAACGCGGCGATAGCGTTGGGCACCGCCGGCGACACCGCGCGCAGCACCTTGCAACCGTCCACCTTCTCGCCTTGAATCTCCAGCACTCCTGAAAACTCAGACGCGTCGCCAGGCGTCACCTCGAAGAAAAGAATTGGCTCATCATTCGGGATGTGGTTGTCTTTGCGTTTCTCCCGCTCATTGATTTCATACTCAAGAGCATCGCCGGTGTCGCGACGGTTGGCGATGATGCGCACCGTTCCCTTGGCGGCGCGGCGAACGAATTCGCGGGCGAGGTCATCGAGTTCCACTTTTTCTACCCGCAACTCAGTCGAACGCCAAACTCGCGAAACAAACGAAGCCACCACAATCGCCAGAATGAAGAATGAGGCGATCTTTGATGCCCTCAGGACGCTCATGAATGTTTTGCAGGGTGGTGTAGGCAAAAACGATCGCAATCACCAGGAAGGGAGTCCATTTCCGGCACCGCTTCTTCATCGCCATGGTTACAGCGATCGCTGCCGAAGTCATCAAAACCAAAACGCCGGTCGCGTAGGCTCCACCCTGTGCATTAACATCCGCATTGAAGATTATTGTGACCACGAGAGCGATCACGGAATAGACCAGAACCAGCGGACGGGTGGCGTGGGCCCACTGTGGCGCCATTCCATATTTGGGTAGATACCGCGGCACGATGGTGAGCAACCCTGCCATGGCGGAGGCGCCGGCAAACCACAAGATCGAGATGGTACTAAGGTCGTAAACAGTTCCGAACAGATCCCCAAAATAGTGATGGGCCAGGTAAGCCAGGGCGCGTCCGTTTGCCTCGCCACCCTCCTGAAACTTCTCCGCGGGGATCAGTGTCGCAGTAACCAAACTGCTGGTGATTAGCATCACGCTCATGATGACTGCTGCCGTACGCAGCAGTTTGCGAGTATTCCTAATGCGTCCCTCGATCAACTTCCGAGCAGTGGTGCCGGGCTGGCGGCCGGTTCGCGTGGCGTGAATGCTGCCCCAATCGTCGGCGCTGAGGTCGGTATCTCCTTTTACGAGGGGCATGACGGCGACTCCGGTTTCAAACCCGGAGAGACCCAGGGCAAGTTTAGGGAAAAGGATCAGGGAAACACCGACAATCAGCCACGGGTTTCCGTGCACGCTCGGATGCTGAAGAGAGCTTGTTTCCATTCCGGGAAGTGATGGGGATGCGAAAGCAATTCGTATAGACCAAAGGCTACCACCACGACATTAAGGAGCAGGTAGGCGCCCACCAGAATTACGGCGATGCCGATCGCTTCTTTAAAGCCCCGGAGAAAGATGGCCCCCAGCAGCGCCAGCGCAGCACGAGCGTAACTCCGAGTTGATGCTTGCAAGAGTTCCGGCGTAAATGGATTCTCGATGATGTGCGCCGTCGCGTCAGCAGCCGACAGGGTCATCGTGATAATGAAATCCGTAGCGACGAATCCGAGCAGGACCAATACGAAGAGCTTGCCTTTCCAACGTGGGAGCAAGTGCTCGAGCATGGAGATCGAGCCTTCGCCGTGAGGACTTTCCGCAGCCACTCGATTGTAAATTGGCAAGGCGCCGAAGAGGGTGAGCAGCACGAGGATCAGAGTAGCCACCGGAGCACAGCGCGCCGGCGGCCAGGAACGCTATGCCCGGTTGATAGCCGAGCGTCGAGAAGTAATCGACGCCGGTGAGGCACATGACCTGCCACCAGGGATGTTGCTTGTGGGCGGCCGGCGATTCGTGACTAGACTGCTTGCCTTTTTCGCCTTTGTATAACCAATACCTGAAGCGTCTTTTCAACGACACGTTCTGGAATTCCCCTTATCCCAAAAACAGAAAGGCGCGGAGCAACACGTGCCCCACGCCTAATGAGATCGCGGCACTGCCCTTCCGTTGGCCTACGAGGTTAGCTGACGGGCTCGAACTGGAAGTATTCTACGTGACCTGCCTCGATTGCGGCCTCACGATTCGCCCCTTTGTTTCGCGCCATGCGAAACGGTTGGTTCCCCCGTGTCGCGCGCAATCCGGAAGAACGGCGACCTCGGCAGACATTCAATTTTCAACAACCGGATACTACTCCTCCGGCATTACCGGATCAACTGGAAAGCTTTGCGCGTTCGGAAGAAACCACCATCACCAGCCAGCGCAGTCCGGAAATAATGATGTCGGGCTTTCCGCTGGGATTCTGGTCGCCGAAATGCACGCTAGAGGCGACGCGGCGTCAAGCACCTTCGCAAACCCTAAGCGTCACCAACTGCAAAAAAGCGGGCGGGGGCCTCCCACAGCCCCCACCCTAAGGCCACGTGTCCTCACCCCACGCGACCACTTCGTCCACCGGGGAGGTGGACGCAGCCGGATTATGCAACAGTCCGATTAAACTTTCAACCGGATTTCGCGACTAAAAACGCAATAAAAGTTGGTTATGAAAACAACGGCAACCATTTGTACGACCTACAGGAGCCGAGAATCCGGCAGGTGCAAACGGGTGAGCAGACCGAGTTGGTTATTTCCCGGTCGATCTTATGCCGCTGCCGCTGGCAGCTGAGTCCTCACTACGGCGGGGGATCGACCGCGAGTTCCCCGGCGTGGGCCAGGTCGGCCTTTGCCACAACCCTACAAGAGCGCGGTTACTCCCAGCGTTGCCAGAATGTATAGCAGCGCCGTCTGTTCCATGCAGATCAGAAAGATTGTACCGAAGGCAAGCAAGGCTGCCCAGAGAATTGTTATTGATTTGCGGCGGCGACGGTCGTCAGCCGCGGTTCGTCTGCGGGCCATTTTCTTCTCCTAAAACTGTCGAGCTGGTCCAGACGAAATATCGATCGCCGCCGCTCCAGTCGTTCTTATTCTAAATCGAGTTCAAACTGCTTGTGCTAATAGATAACCCTGCTCGCTAACGAAGTGCCTCCGGTAGTAAACATGCTCCCCAGGCTTCGGATACGGCGCCGACCAACGTCTGCGCGAGTCGTGGCCCCGAAAACATTGACGCCTTCGGGAACCTCGATCACGTCGTATGCCTGCAGAAAAAAGTCAGGCTTCTGATTCTTTTTGATCGCCGCGTAGTCCACGTGGATTACTCCTGATCCGTCGCGCCGGGTTTCTGTCTCAAAGATGCGCACGTCGCTGAGCTTCGCTCTTCCGCGCCCCACCGACCATTGCCAGCGCCCGGCTCAGCGTGAGTTGGTCACGCAGAAAAATTCCCTGGGGCGCATTAACGCTGCCGATGATGTAAACCGGTTCGGCCTCGGTAACGGTGATGTAGTCACCGGGACGAATGATCGGATTGGCATCTTGCCTTACCGGCTTTGAGATCGGGACACAGCCTGATGAGTTGCCGTGGGAGTTTGAGCCGTCAATTGGGCCAGCCAGCTCTTCCTCGCCAGGTTGCGGACACATCACCGGCTCAGTGTGAATAATCTCAATCGTCCCGGAGGCCCGCTCGGTGAACCCGCCGGATACCGCCATCAACTCGTTGAGCCTGACCTTGCGCTTCATTTCCACTCGCGTGGGTTGCCTGACGGCGCCAAACACAGTCGCGGGCTGCCGGCTCTTTCGCTCACGTGATGCGCACGCTCACCTGTGGGTTCTTGAGATACTTCGCGTAAGCCGTTGCGATCTCTTTTTGCACTTCTTTTCCGGTGCGGCACCGGGCCGGAACCGGGGCTTCAAAAACGGCAATGAACTAATGTTGCCGTCGCTATCCAACCTCGACGGTCGCGTTGAGGTCGGGCTGGCCGAAAACTCTCACGTCGGGACGTCGCCGAGGCCGAGCAGATAGTTTCTAATTCCCTGAGGATCTACTCTGACGGGCGGCGCTTGAACCAGGTGAACAGTATCCGGGCGTCGGCCTCCGCAGGAAGTGCTCTGTTGGCTCCTGAGTTGCGGACAAAAGCCGTAACGATTAAGCTGATGAGAATCGCCAACAAATACGAACGTTCTTTTCATTTCACGCCTCCAATCGCCAACTAAGAATCAGACCCTTCACAGATGAGGCCGCGCAGGGATCGATGCCGCAATGCGGAAGAATCAAGCCCCTTTGACTCCGCTGCCCGCGTAGAACTCCGGCGACTGCGTCTTGATTCCTCCCGAACCGCTCTCGAGCTCGGAGGCCCTTTTCGGCTTGGCTTTGCCGACCGTGCCGGGAACCGCGAAACCGGTGAAATAGCAGGTTGCAATGATTGCACAAAAGGTGGTGGATGCCAACCAGTCAGAAAAAGCAACGGCGTGGGCTTGTATCCCTTTCTGATCCGCGAACTACGGCACTTCGGACACCTTTGAGAGATCATCTGGACACCCTTTCCTGGTCGTCACTTCCTTCAGCGGGAGACGTTTCAGCCTTACCGTTTCGCCGAGCCTGAAGGCGAGCCTGCAACAAGTCGATCTCGCGGCGGATGCGCTCGCGTGCTCACGATTTTCGCCTCTCTCTTCACCGGCTCGCGGGAAGGTAAAGAGCGCGTCCTTGTAGCGATCGATGGCGCGACGATAGTGACCTTTGAATGCTGAACGCTCCGGCCAGCTCGATCCAGTGCGCTACTTTGACGGAAGCGATAAACTCGCGAATCGCCGCGCTCGATTCCTGCAACTCGCTTTCGTTCGGATAGTACTGTAGAGCGGACTCGAGGCAGTGCAAGCGCGCGATTGGCGGCCTCAATCCGCTCCGGACACTCGCGCGCGTTGCTGCGCTTCATACGTAAGTGAGCGGGAAGAGTCTCTGGCCCATGTTAAGAGGTGATGTTTCTGGAGTGCGCGCGCCCGTTCCTGGCCGGTCCTGATCCCATTTCTTTTCTCGGAAGGCGAGGCCGCTCGATCTAAGCGCGTCGTCAGTGGTTGCGAGATAATCCTGACAAAGATGAAAAACGTCGAGAGTGGAGTTCAGCGTTAGCCGCCGAGTCAGCCTCTTCCGACTGTTTCTCAATGTTGCGCCAGGCTGCCGCAAGCAACGAACTCGAATACGACTTACCGGCGCCCGCTTATGCTCCCCGCTGGTCCGGCTGGACGAATCGGCTCCCTGATCCAGCAGATAACGAGTCCAGGCGCGCCGCATGACAACTTCGCGGGCTGAGAAGGCCACGAGCAGCACAACGCTCGCGGCGAGACCCGCGGGAATCCAGGGAGCCTCGTCACCACCGCTAACCAGCATCCACCAAAGCGCAAAAAACAGGGCTATCGCAGCTACGAAATGCGCCCAACAAATACCCGGCGCTGGAAGGCATCCGAGCTCGGGGTGCGTGCCGGCGGGAGGCATCAGGCGATGCGCGTGCGAACGCGCGGCTCTGGGAAAAATTCATCCGCGGAGTTGTTGCCCAAATCTTCTTCCCTCAGGAAGTACGTCTATGCGGCCACTTTTACTATGCTTGCCCTGACTGGCGGGAGACCCATCAACCAGGTGTCGCGTCCACACTTCAAGACGCCCAATAGTCAGCTTTTTGGTATTCTCTGTCAAATATATGACCGCTGCCAGTTCGGAGCGAAAGCTCAAGAAAAGGAAAACCACAGCATGGACAAAGAGTTTGCAGACAAGATTGTGCTCATCACCGGAGCGACCTCTGGTATTGGAAGAGCGACCGCCTTGCGATTTGCGGAGGCCGGCGCCGCTATCGCCGCTGTGGGCAGAGACGAAGCGGCGCTGAGCGAACTGCAAAAGCAGGTTGAGGTCTCAGCTGGAGAGTTCCTGGCTATCCGGGCAGATTTGTCCAGCGAACAGGAAACCGACGTCGCGGTCACAAAGACGTTGGAACACCTGGGCGGTATCGACGTCCTGGTCAACGCCGCCGGCCACATTTCTTCCGGCACTATCGAAAACACTTCGCCGGCAGCCTGGGACGCGATGCTCACGATTAACCTGCGGGTGCCGTTTCTCCTTATGCAGAAGGCGCTGCCGGGATCATTGAGCGGCGTGGCAATATCGTGAACGTGTCGAGCGTGACCGGACTGCGCTCCTTCCCTGGCGTGTTGGCTTACTGTGTCTCCAAGGCGGGGCTTGATCAACTAACGCGCTGTGCCGCGCTCGAGCTGGCCGCTAGGGGGTGCGCGTGAACGCTGTTAATCCCAGAGTGGTAGTGACCGAGATCCACAAACGCGGCGGCATGTCTGCGGAACAATACGACGCGTTTCTCGAACACTCGAAGACGACGCATCCGCTGGGCAGGGTTGGTCAGGCAGCGGGAGGTTGCGGAACTGATCTTGTTCCTGGCATCCGATCGTGCGTCGTGGATAACCGGCGCTACGTATTCAATCGACGGTGGTCGTGCTTTGACGTGTGCTCGATAGACTAACCGGTGCGGTGGGTCTTTGGCCTTTGGTCTTCGGTCTTTGGAGGTAGACCTTTCTGCCCTGAACTAAAGTCAAAGACCTAAGGCCTAAGGCCAAAGACCCAGAAGCCAAACGCTCGCGCTTTGATTCATTCTCTGTATATACTCTTCGCTGCACACCGGCCAGGGACTGCTACAAACCGAGATCAGATGCACCACAAGAGAGTTCTTGTTCGCCATGATGAATAACCCCCCAACCAGCGTCTGCAGGTTTCCCCAGACCCATCGCCGTCAAATCTGCCGGCAGCAGCAAGGCGGCAATCAAGATTGTGCTTGGCGTTCTTGCCTCTCTTATCGGGTTGTTGTTTGGACTCATAGTCCTGCTCTTAATCGGCTTCGAGACTGGTCTGGTTCCTCTGCTCATCGGTCTGGTAACGGCGGTGGTTCCGGTGCCCATCTACCTGATCCTTGTTCTTTGGATTGACCGTTACGAAGCTGAACCGTTCTGGATGTTGGCGACCGCTTTCTTTTGGGGAGCGCTGGTCGCCGTATTCTTTGCCATCATCATCAACACGCTCAGCGGCGAGGCTGTGGCAATAATGACTGACAGTGAGCAGGCGGGCCACACCTTTGGCGCCGTCATTTCCGCTCCGATCGTTGAAGAAAGCGCCAAGGCCCTGATCCTCTGCATCTTTTCTTTTGGAAGCAGGACGAGTTTGACGGCGTGATTGATGGAATAGTCTACGCCGGAATGGTGGGCCTGGGCTTTGCCATGACGGAAAACATCCTGTATTACGGCAAGGGCTGTCATCTCACCAAACACCGGACTGTTGTTTGTGTTCATTCTCCGCGGGGCACTGGCACCCTTCTCTCATCCCATGTTCACCAGCTTTACGGGTATCGGGTTGGGACTGGCCCGCCAATCGCGAAACACCGCGGTGAAATGGATTGCGCCGCCGCTCGGGTTGCTGGCGGCAATTTCAATGCACAGCATCTGGAACGGTTCGGGAGCTATCTTTGGTGGCGGAGTATTTATTCTGACTTACGTCCTCATCATGATTCCGGCATTCTTTATCATGCTGGTGGTGATCGGGTTGGGGCTGCGCCGCGAGGTCAAATCGTTCGCGAACACCTGGCGGCGGATTTCAGGGCGGACTGTTAACCCGCCAGGAATACAATCAACTCTGCACGATCAGAGGGCGGATGGGTTCATCCTTCAATGCCTTTTCTCGCGGGGGCTTCGGTCATTGGCACGCGGCCCGGCAGTTGAACCAGACGGCAAGTGAGCTGGCTTTTCATCGCAGTCGCGTGGCCCGCGGCATCACTGCGGCGGATGCCCGCGAGCGTGAAGCGGCGTACCGGATGGCGCTGGAGAATTTGCTAAGACAATTGCGCGCTACCTGAAAAAGCAGCGCGGCAACAAAGTTCGCGCAATTTTGTATGATTGACTTATACTAAGCGGCTACTACTGGGCATCGCGAAAGCAGTCTCTTCCTCGAGCTGATGAGAGTCCAACTCCTACCAAGCACCTTTGATAGCCAGGGCCACGCAACATTCGAACAACGTCTGACCTGTTTTCTCATTGACGAGTGTGTTGCGGTTGACGCCGGCAGTATTGCGCTGGCGCTGAACGCTAAACAGCGCACGGCTGTACGCGATATCATCGTGACCCACCCGCACATGGACCACATCGCCAGCCTGCCAATTTTCATCGACGATCTATTTGAGACTTTGGAAAGCCCGGTGCGCATCTATGCCACGCCGGAAGTGATTGGACTACTGGAGCGCGACATCTTCAACTGGAATGTTTATCCGCGCTTCTCCGAGCTGAAAAATGAGCGTGGGCCGGTCATGGAGTATGTGCCGATCCCAGCGGGCGAAGAGTTTAAAGTGGCACACCTGACGGTGAGGGCGGTGGCGGTTAACCACATCGTGCCCACCGTGGGACTGGTGATTTCCGATGGTAAAACGACGGTCGCCTTTGAGCTCCGACACGTCAGAGACTGACGAGTTCTGGAACGTCATCAACGGCGCCCCGCATCTGGATGCGCTCTTGATTGAAGCGTCATTCCCCGACTCGATGGCGAAGCTGGCCGAAGTCTCGCGCCACTACACGCCTGCCTCCCTACAGCGCGACTTGCGCAAGCTGAACCACAACGGCCTTGACATCCTTGCAGTACACATCAAGCCGGCCTATCGGCAAATGGTAATCGATGAACTTGGGGCTCTGAATGTTCCGAGGCTGGCTGTGATGGAACCCGGCAAGATCTATACTTGGGGATAGTCAAAGTCCAACGTCAATGTCCAACGTCAGGACAGAACCCGCTTCCGTAAAACCTAATCACCCTCAACCAACACTTAAGGAGGAACATGAAGATTAGGAAATTCGAGGACATTGAATCCTGGAAGAGAGCCCGCCAACTAACCAATCAGATTTATCAGACAACCGGAACAGGCAAGTTCGCTCGCGATTTTGGTTTGAAGGATCAGGTGCGTCGGGCATCAATTTCCATACTTTCAAACATCGCTGAAGGGTTCGAGCGAGGCGGTGACAAAGAGTTCCTACAGTTCCTGGCCATGGCTAAGGGATCTTGTGGCGAGGTTAGAGCCCAACTTTACATCGCTTTTGATCAAGGTTACTTGGCGCAAGACGTATTTGAAGGATTGGCGAAGAACACCGTTGAGATTGGGCAGTTGATTTCTGGTTTCATGAAGTACTTGAGTAACTCTGAACTGCGTGGCGAGTAAATATCGCTAGCCAACCGGACGTTGGACCTTGGACTTTGGACGTTGGACTTTCTTAGTGAATCGGATCAAATTCTCCCTGGCCGTGTTCACCCGGAAACCTCGCGTAGTGTGACCCGCCCGCTGGGCAAGAGTTCTTTTTACTCGCGCCGTCCGTTGCTCCGCGATCGCGGCCCGGCATCAGCTCCGCTCGAAAGTCACCGTCATTCCCGGACGCGCCCAAACGCTGCCACGATTGTTTGCCGCTCGCGTGTTTGTTCCCATTCGCTTCGTCTTTTTCAAGTACGCGCCAGCGCGCCGACTGCTCCGGCAGCCAGAGCCAGACTGCCCAGGGAGGCGCTTGGTCCGTTTTTCATTCCTGTTTAGTGTCCGGAGACCACTTCACAAAGCGGATCGAGTCGCGCCGTAATCGTCGGCAAACCGCTGAGCGCTTTGTCCGCATTCATCTGCGTAAAGTGGGCCCACTCGGGTGGAACATTCGCCTCGGCGAAGACTGCCTCCACCGGACATTCGGGAACGCAGGCGTCACAGTCGATGCAGGTTTCCGGATTGATGTGCAACATATCGTCATCGAGGTGAAAGGCTTCGACGGGACAAACCAGGGCACAGTCGGTGTAGCGGCAGTTCACACAGGGTTCGGCAACGACGTAGGTCATTTCGGATGCGTTCTCCTTGGACTTGTAGGACAGGCGTTTGCGGCCGGTCGCTTCTGAACTTATTACAGCGCTTCTATATTAATCATGAATCGCAAACTTTTGAAAGATGAGATCGAAACTCTACTCAACTGCTCGTTTCGCCTCGTGCCAGGTGTCGCACCGGCTTGCCGCTCGAGAAGTCGTAAAAGATGAGATCGAGGTTGGCAAGCTGCTTGGTGAGCAGGATGATCTGACCAGTGTGCGTCGAGAAGTGCTCCGTCACATGAAAGATCGCGGCTAGCGCGCGTCGCTTCTGTTCCCTGGATCGGATACTTGTCCAGCAGCCGCGCTTCCTCAAAACTGGATAGCACCTCGTCAACAGCCGCGACGGTAGTCCGGAGCCTTCCCAGCAACTCAGCCCGAGAGATCACTTCCCGCTCGTCAAACTCGGTCTGGCGCGGCGTTCGTCGCTAGCGCCGCCGAGCCAGAAACGATCCACTGCCGCGCGTTCCCCGAAGGTGCGGCAGCAAATTCCCAATGCTGTTGGATTCCGGATTCGGGCGCCACCAGACTTGCTCGTCGGTCAGCTTCTCCACGCAGCGCTCAATCTTCGGGAGGTACTCTTCGGTCAAAAGCCGCCGGGCCTCTCGGATGAAAGCCTGGGAAACGTTGATATGGGAATCTTGATCTTGAGTCGTCATAGCAGAAACCTATCGCCAGCCTCGGCAGGTGTCAATCCGCCAAGGCTGCGACCAGCTTATGCTCTATTTTGCGGTAGTTGGAATCCGAGAGGGGGCTTAGGCCTCGCTGGCGCGAGGGTTCTCCGGCAGCATCAACTTGATGGCATTCGCCGTTTCGACACGGCGCTTTTGCTGTAGCTCATTAACCCAATTCGTCACGGTTTGAACCATATCACGCGCCGATTTGGGCGGTAGTATTTGGTTTAGGCGCAGGCTTCTGCTTACGAACCCGCTCGTCCTTTTTGATGATTTTGATAGCTTTCTTTTCTGACATTTTGACCAACTTATCCTGCCCTATTTGCTAACGCGTAATCCACGAGCGAAAAGGGCCACTTGTTCTGAGTTCTTTCCTGATTAAACGATCTTTCCTGCCTGGAGTTCCCAGTTTGTTGCCTTGCCTACGCTCTGAACGACTGTTCCCGTTCGATCTTGCGTCTTTAACTTACGAACGCTAAGCGCTTGCAAACGCTACGCCATTATCAATCGGAACAGGACGCTCCTGGAATTGTCTGCACAGGTTTTACGAGGAAAAGTTCGACTTATCAGATGTACCTGGCGGGTAGGTGGTTGGCCGGGCAATCTGAACAGCAAAACTACAGCGTTATTAATACGTACACTCCTTGGCCGGCGCGTACGGTTTTTCCCGCAGCGGTTCAACTTTCGCGAGCGGCTGCCCTGCCTTCCATGTCGAGTGCCCAAATTTTCTTTTGAGTTGAATAAATCAGAAAACAGAGACCCACGGCGGCGCCCGCGTTGACCCACTTTGAGTCCGCCAATCATATGTTTCGTGCCAAACGAGACGAGCAGCCCGTTGATGATGATCAGCGCTACGCGAAACTCAGTCGGGCCGAATTTGAGGTAACTTATTTTAAGCTTGCCCATGGCCGAGAAAGCCAGGAAGGTGCTGAAATCGTAGGCCGCAAACAGCGCCAACAACAGCAGCAGTTGAAAACGCGACCGTTCCGGCAGAGATGAAGGAATAGCCGATTATGACCGAGCAGAGGAAAAAGTAGTCGAGCAGGTGATCCATGTAGTAGCCCCATCTCACCAGCCCCGTGTTGCGATATTTGCCGACTTTGCCGTCGTAGTGATCCGTAACCCACTGCAGCGCGATCATAAGTGAAACTGCCCAAAGCCACCGAATGTTTCGGCCCGCCAGAAAACTGAAAACCAGGATCATGAGCGACCAGACTAGGGTCAGCATAGTCAGGTGGTACGTCTCGAGCCACTTCGGAATTCTGGGAATGACCAACGGCGCCAGCCGGCGCTCCAGCGGCGAAAGAAATGACGTGTTGGTTTTGTCCGCCCCGGCAAACTCAGGTGTTTCTATCATCTTTGAAGATTCCATCCTTTGATCGATTCCGTCGCTCAGAAGCAAAGCCGAGGCCACACGGTAGAATCATTCGGAGGTAATGGATGTTAGTCCTTATTGCGGGGGATTCTATGCTTCAAGGTCGAGGCGTAGCGATCGGTTCACGCCGGAGCTTCATAAGCAACCCAGCCGGCCTTTCAATAGAAAGATTTTTGCGGCAGCGTAGGACGGGCATGCTTGCCTGTCCTTGAGGTTCTGACCGTGAGGTCCTGCCCGCTAAGCTTGTCAATCGATCAAGACGAACAAAAAGAGACGAGACAAGAATGTTCTGACCTACAGGAAAACAACTGACTGTGAGCTGGGAATGTCAAAGCGACGGCGGCAGCTCCTGCATGCCAGCATGTCGTCAATGCGCACCATGTAGTCGCGCGATTTCTCGTAGCGCATGCGGTCTTGTTCGTTGGCGCCGCGTGGCGGAGCTTGCTTTTTCGTGCGCCGCAGCCAGCGAACGTCATACTCACCACGCTCGCGACAGTGGGGGCAACTGTAGGTCGCCTTTTTCGATTCCTGCTTTTCGTTAAAAAAGTCTTGTTCGTTCATAAAGTAATTCCGTCTCCGGTCAGCGGTCGCCGGTCGTTATTTTATCTCTCGCCCAATTCCCGGAGATAGCGAAAACTATAAATTCCGTCTCGTGGCCGTCGCTCCAACGAAAGTTGAGAGCGTAACGTCCCACGATGCTGAGATCAGCTATCGTCAGTTCCTCGGAAACTGCTTCCGGCTTCAGTACACGCTGACCAGTCCACTCGTTGACGCACTGAGCACAAGGACACGCGCGCCTCAACTCCGCGGCCGTGTAAACGCAAACGCAGTCCGTCGGCCCAGGTGATGCGCAGCCCCGAGTCGCCCTCCTGCTTGATCTCGCGCGGCTCAATCGCCGGCCCTCGTCTTTCCGTCGCTTCAATTACCATGCGGCCTGCTTCTGACTTCTGCCAACTGGTCAGCCGGCTGCCTACAGCTTACCGTTTTCCGCTCCCCGCACCGCTTCTGCTACGGCGCCGGCAGTGATATCAAAGTGGGACGCGTTCCAAACAACCTGGCCATTACGCAAAACGATAACCTGCGGAGACTCGTGAGCCACGCCTAGCCGATTCTCGATTTCCGTCGAAAGCTCGCCCGCGCTCGCTGTACTTCAATCAACGCTACCTCGCCGTCGAGTTTAGTCATCTGTTCGTAGGCGGCAGCTGCTGATTGGGCACGTCAAACTGTGCTTGAAGAGAACTACAGGCCGCTCATTCGAGCGGCTTCGCCAGGTCGTCAAATGATTTTGTGTCGATAATTCTGACGAAGTGATTTTCCATAAGGCCCACCCGGTGCACGACAGTTCGCAAACAAATCGATAGTAGCTGATCGGTTTGAATCCCACAAACAGGTGGGAATCAGTTGCTCTCGTTTGGGTCCTTGCGCGTCTTCCTTTGCGTCCTTTGCTGTGATTTGACAGCAGAACCGCAAAGTTCGCGAAGGAAGACGCAAATAGCCGCAACGCGCTCTCAAGCAGACAAGCCAGGAAAAACAAAAGAGTGGGGAGTGGTCACCCGCAGGTCCCCACTCCCACTCCGCCTGTTCAAAGACTGCCGGCGTTCTTAGTAACCGCGGTAGCGCGTCCTCGTAACCGTTCTCAAACCCTTCCCGGAAGTAGCGTTTGTAGAGTTCCCTGTCACCGAGGCGCGAGCTGTAGTCTTCGGTAGCCTTCTGGTAATCGCCTTCGTCGCGGTAATCGAAGCGGTCGCCATGGCTGCGGTCCTTGCGACCCTCCTGAATACCGTTGTTGTAACCGGCGTTCAGGGCAGTCTGGCGAAGTTGGGACGAGCCGCCATAGCCGCCATACCGATCCCAGTTACGTCCGCGGCGGTTTCGATTGTACTGATCGTTGCGATCGTATTGACCGTTACCGTCATTGCGACGTCTCCAGTCGTCGTTGTTTCCCTGATTGCGCCACCAGTCGTTGTTGCGATTGCGTTCCTGCTGGCGCCGCCACTCTTCAGCGCGGATGGCTTCCTGCTGCCGGCGTAATTCCTCTGCGCGATTGCGCTCCTGCTGGCGTCGCCATTCCTCGTTTCGATTTTGTTCCTGCTGACGTCGCCAGGCTTCGTTACGGGCCTGTTCCTGCTGGCGTCGCGACGCCTCACGATTTTGTTCCTGCTGCCGATTTTGTTCGGCGCGACGGGCTCCTCGTTTTGGCGGTTTCGGTTACGCTCTTCCTCGCGCGCCTGGTCGTTGTCCCGGTCGCGGTTGCGACACCGCTCCGCATTCTGTTGGGTCAGAATTCTGCTGGTCCGAATCCTGATTGTCTCGAGCGGCGCGAGCAGCGCTGACCCCGCTCACGCTCTTGCGCGAAAGCCGCGACTGGCAGTGGAGAAAGACTGCCAACGCCAGCATGGCTAAGCTCCCGAAACATTTTTGCCTCTTGCTATTCGTGAGTGGTCTCCCTTTCTTGTTCGAAAAGCCCGAGGCACCTGGGTGATTGCCGGTCGGGCCACAAAAGTCGCAGCCCACTTAACAACCGCCATGCCGCAAAGAAAGAATTTGATAAATGTTAGGAAAACGCAGCAACCGCATTGAGGCACCTCAACTGGGCCACCCGATTTAGTGTTGCCCTTACGCATTGAGTGCTTAGTCGGTGGGACTGCAGGCGGTGGGCAGTGGGCAGTGGGCAGTGGGCAGTGGGCAGTGGGCAGAGATACGAAAAAGCGAAAAGCAGGGTTCGTTCCTGCCTTCCGCCTTCTTGCCTTCTTGCCTTCTGCCTTCTGGTCCTTGCCGGTCCTTTGCTTGCTTATCTTCTCGCTGCACCGCCCGCTGATCACAGCCCACTGGTACTGGTGCACACGGCTCACTCTTCCGCCGCTGCTCACCGCCAATCGCCCACGAGCACAAACGGCGCCCAGTAGACCGGTGCGCTGTATTTCTTCCCCGCGATCATGGCGAGTTGCGCATCGCGCATCGCCGCTGAAGCCGAGACGCTCGTGGCCGGAGCGGCGGGTGACGCCAGCAGGCGTTTGTAGAAGTCAATCATAAGTTCGGCCGTCGATTTATCGGGAACTGACCACAGACTAACTCCACGGTAGGCGCGCCCGCGTACATAAACGCTCGCGTCAGGCCCATGACACCTTCGCCAAGCTTCTCTTTTCCGAGGCCCGTTTCACAAGCCGAAAGCATCACCAGCGGTGAGCCCAGTCGGAGGTTGAAAACCTCATCCGTCCGCAGAAAGCCGTCCTGCCCCTTGTTGCCGACAAGGGTCAGGACCAACCCGGTAAACTGCGGCCGCTCGGCATCCAACAGACCGTGGGTAGCGATATGCAACACGCGATACTTGCTGACATCGCGCGAGTCAATGTTGTTCTTCGCTGGCATCGAGGTCGAGCCACACGTCCGCCTGCGTCCCCGAAGCCTTTGCCAGTTTGACGATTTGCTCGGCTTCAGTGCGCGTGCCTGCGAGGCGCGCCAGCGGCAATCCCTGCATCTTCGCGGACTCCGCTGTGGGCGCGGCTGCCTGGCCGGCAAGATCGGTTAGCGCGCTTTGAATTCCCAGCCCACGCGTTTCGGCGTTGACCGGGGTAGTGGTTACGCCACGCGCCCGCGCGTCGTTTGAGTTGAACACCGGGTCGGCCAGAATCAGCATCGTCCGACCGGCGCGTTGGTTGTTCTGCTGCCTGATTGCTCCAATCACCGATGCCGAGGGCGCATAGATGATTTCGTTCGATTTGATCAGGTACGGCAGCGACGAATAGTCAGCGCTCTCGGGAGACTTCACCAGCGCTTCAAAGGGAACATAGTTCAACGCGCCGTCGGCAACGATCAAAGGCGCTTCTCCCCAGGTGTTGCTGCCGCCGGTTCAACCGCGGCCTTGTAAAGCGCGCTGGAGGCGACGACAAACCCGGCCGCGTCTTCCGCGAAAGGCGTGGCACTAATGCCCAGCCCGCGTTGCGAGTCGGCCATCACATCGATGCCGACAATGCGGCGCTGCAGTTTCGCCGGAATCAAAACCGAACGAAAATCAGTGGCCAGCTTGTCGAGCGCCGGTCTCGCCGGCAGCTTGTAAAGACTGAGCCCGGCGTTTGTGACTGCCCAAAGATATGAAGACTCGGCGCCAAGGCTGTATTCAAGCAACACCGTCTGGTCATCGAGCACCTTCTGCTGAATCTCAGCAACGGTGAGCGGCTGGCCGCCAGTGAGCGCCGCGTAACGCGGGCTCTCGGTGCGGATTTGGTTTTCGATCTGGTCGAAAGCAACCTGAAGTTTTTCGAGGTCGTCTTCCAGGTCTGCCGGTTTCTTCTTGTTCGCGTCAGGGGCCAAACTGATTCCCGTCAGTTGCTCGGCAATCAACTGCTGTTGGTCGAGGTTGTCCTGTTTGCGCTTGAGCAACTCCGGCGAAATGCCTTCGGTAATGGCGGTACCGGTTTCGCTGAGCAGGTCCAGCAGAGATCGCGAACGCGCCTGCTCGGTAACTTTGAACGCCTCGGCGGCGTAGTTGAGAGCGGGGCCGGAAAGCTGTCCCGGCGCGGGCGACGTGAGCAGCGCCATCTCGGCGAGCGCGCTTGCGGCTTCGTCAAAGACGTCTTTGGTCGTTGCCAGAAACGCGGTGCGGGATTCGTCCGCCCGCAAACTGCCGGCGCGCAGCGTCTCAATGGTCGTGATTGCCTGACGATAGTTGTCGAGGGCCGACTCTCTTAACTTCGTAGCTTTTTTCGCGTCTCTTCTCCTGCGCCGCCAGCAACCATTGACTGCGTCCCGAGGCCGCGCTGGGCCGGCCACGTCAAATCGAGTCGCTTGTCTTCCTTGGCTTCCTTCAGCGCGTTTTCATAAAGCTTGGCGGCGTCTTTGTAATTCAATTGCCGCAGGGAGACGTCGGCGAGACTGGTGCGGGCGGCAGTCTTAAAGCGGCGCGTCTGGCCCAGGTTGGCAATCATCGGCAGCGCGCCCTTGCCGGCGTCGTCCGCGTTTTGGAAGTGCTTCCGGGCAGTTTCGAGGTCGTTGCCGGAAAACGCGATGCGGCCCATGCCGAGCTCGTAGGTCATGTAAACGATCGAGATGCGATACTGATCGAGCTCATTCTTGGCGACCAACGCTCCGCCGACTGCACCCGCCGCCGAGCCGACCGCGGCGCTGCCGGTTGTTTGACCAAGCACGACCGAAGGCGCCATCTTGGCAAACATTCCGCCAGCCTTTTTCGCGGCGCTCTCCGGCTTCTGCGGATTCATGCGCGCGTAGGCGGACGACGCCTGGCCCATCTGACCGAGCCGATAATTCGTGTCGCCAATCTTCGCCAGCAGCAGATTCGCATTGAAGCTGGTGTCGCTGGCACTGGCCGCGGTGTCGGTGGCGACTGCGGCTCTTGAGTCAACCATTCGCGCGGCGGACCCGGCGGCGGCCGCTTCCTTCTGTTCCTGCTCAACGACGCCGGTGAGTGCCGCGTAAGCCTTCTCGTAGTGCTCCAGCGCCGTTTTGTCCTGACCTTGCCGCAAGTAAAGATCGCCCAATTCATTATGCGCAGCGGCAATGCCTTTTCTGTTCTTGGCTGCGGTGTAGAGATTGAGCGCGGTTTGCAGTTGGCCGATCGCCTGGTCAGCCTTGCCGCGCTTGAGGAGACGCCTGCCTTCCTGCAACGCCGCGCCGGCATTGTCCGGTCTGCTGTACGGTCGCAGCAGCTGCCGGAGAAGCTACGCTGGAAGACGTTCGCGCGCGCGAAAACGCCGTCGCCGACAAACCGGACAACAGACTTGCACTCAACACAAAACCGGTGAAGCTCCGGATGCTCGCGTTCAACGTAAATCCTCCTTCCTGGTAGCGCAAACTGTTAGTTTGCGTCCGCCTTGAATGCCCTTCAACGCAAACTAACAGTTTGCGTTACAAATTACTGCTCAGCGTCATCTGAACTGGCGGACAAACTCGCCGACTTGTGTATCAGATCCACTGCCGCAACGAGCATGTTCCTGGTGGTCGAGGCTGTCAACATGATCAACGACGGTTCCGGATCATCCCGGTTGAGACCGATGCCGCGCGTTGCCGCCCGGTGCTCGGCGGAAGTCTGGGCGCTTCCGACACGTTCAGCTTTGGCAACTTTTACGGGCTCGTTCAGCTCGCCCTGAACCTGGGCCCAAACTTCAGACCCCGGATGCCACGGACACTTCGCGTTGGTGTCGCGGCAATACGTAATGAGATCGTCTTCAATGGGAACTGCCGACAAAGGCTCCCGCGTGAAAACAAAATAGAGCTTCTCCGCACCGGGAGTTGCGTCAAAGGTCAACCAGCGCAGCCTTTCCTCGGGAGCGACGCTCGAGGGAATTTCAAACGGAACGTGCGCCTGAAAATAGTTGCCGGCATCGTCCAGCTCCGGATCGGGATAGATCATCACCGGCTGCCCGCCGTCCGTGGTGTTGAAAACGTAAAGGTAGCCATCGGCGTCTGGTCTCGATCAAGAATCGGACGTGATCGCCTTTGTGAAATTCACGCGTCGGGTCGGTTCGCACCGCCAGCCCATTTGAATCGCGCATGAAAAGCGTCAGTCCCATGCCAATGCGCGAAGCGTTTAAGCTTGGCGGGCGTTGTGCCCGCGGTAGTACCGCCGCTGGTACTTCCACTCAGCGCCGCCGGCACTGGGGTTGGGCGCGGGAGTTTTGGGCTCCGCCTGCTCGGTTTACTGGTCGATGTCGACGTGAGGTTTTGGTTCCCTTGGGCGCTGCTTTGGGCCGGCTCGTCAGAACGCGCCGCGCACGTCTTCGTCCTGCGCCGAATCCTGTGCTCGAGCCGGCCAGCCGCCCTGACAATACGCCGAATCCTGACAGAGCGATCAGCAAGCCCAAAAAAGCAATCTTTCTGTACATTGCGATATCTTCTCCTTAAGACTAGACACGATCTGCTTACAACTCTAAATACGAGCCTCGGCTACGCCCGGGATTCATTTGTGTTGGATTTTCACCTCGAAAACAACAGGACGGCCGGTTTCCTTTGGGTCAGCCGATTTAGGCGCCTTCACTATCACGAAGGGCGCGGCGGCATCCTGGGTGTTGACCTCCGTCGCTGATCCGCCGGTTTGGTACTTCAAAAGAAAAGCATTCAGCTCCGCTTGTTCTGTTTCAGAGAGCGGTTCTCCGGTTGCCCGCGCGCCCAAAAAGCAGCGGACAGCTGACGACGTGCGGCGAAATGATCACCGTGTAAACGTCAACTCCGGAATGCTTATCCAACGTCATCGAGTGCGGCAATCCATCCGAAAACGACCCAGCCGGAAAACTAAAATCGGTTCCGGCGACAATCTTGTTGTTCTCGAGACCGGAGTCGGGACTGGCTGCGCCGATAGAAAACCGTGGGTCGATTTTTCTCGCCCGGTCCCACAATGTAAACGTATCCATTCTCACGCGCTGAAAATGAAACTTGAACTGTTGGCCGGAGACTAGCGGCGTCACCGCCGACGATGCGTGTCGCATCGAGATCGCCTTTCGTGTTTCCCTAGCACCTCAAGCCAATACCTGCCCAGCTCTTTAGGCGCGGCGTTCGTGGTTCCCGTTCCCGTGGTTCCAGTCCCGGCACTCGAGTTATCGCCTGGCTTGTTCTTCATCCATTTCAACGCGAAGAACCCACCCACGCCCAACGACCAACAACAACAAGACAAGAACGCTCCGCGCCGACGAAAACCAGCGACTTGCCGCCAGATTTTTGGCGCAGGCAATCTGACCTTCACCCGCGGCTGTACCGGCGCCTGGCTCCGCTGCTTTGCTGAATCGTCACGCCTCGACGCGAGATCCGGCCAGCTCAACGACGTCGCTCCCGACCGGAACTTGCTTGGCGGCGGCAAAGAAAACCTGCGAGCTGCAGCTCCGCCTGACCGCGACTGTGGACCGTTCGGCTGCGGCCGGCTGGGCGGCGGCGTGGTCGGAACAGCGTCGACCGTGACGATCGTCGCTGCATTCACGTCCGACTTCGTATTTAGCCCCCCGGCGTTGCCTGCGTAGGCGCGCTGGCGCTTTCGGGATAAGCGCATGTCAGGAACAGTTCTGGCGACGGGCGCGAAGCCGCTCGTGTCTCGAGTCCGGCGCGCAACTGCATGGCCAGATCGCCGGCGGTCGCCTGCCGATCGTCGCGATCTTTCGAGATGGCGCGATCGATAGCTTCGCTGAACGCGCGCGGCACGTCCGGAACTTTCTCGCACAACGGCGGCGGACTAACCGCGATGTGTTCCCGCCGCAACTCATGAAGGGTGGCCGCTCCATAAGGGCGCTTGCCGGCAATCATTTCGTAGGCGACTAACCCAAGACTGGTAGATGTCGGTGCGGCCATCAACTTCCGGATTGCCGTCGCGAGATATTTCGCCCCACTGCTCAGGCGACATGTAATAAGGCGTGCCCAACACCTGGCCGGCCATAGTGAGTTCCGTAGTGCCGGCGCTCTCGACGCCCGCAATCTCGCGCATCTTGGCGATGCCGAGATCGAGCAATTTGATCTGCTGCTCGCCGCCGGTCGTCGCCTTTCCGATCATGATGTTTTCCGGTTTGAGATCGCGATGAACCACACCCATCGCATGGGCCGTGTTCAGCACGCTCATGATGGGATCGAGAACCTCGAGGGCTTCAGGCGGCGGTGAAGCGCCCGCGGCGTTTCAACTCGGCATCGAGGGTGTGGCCTTGCGACGTATTCCATCACCATGTAGATGGTGCCGTCGCCGGCGGTTCTCAGATCATAAACTGTGACCGCGTTGGCATGACGACAAGCGACGCGGCGGCCTGGCCCTCGCGACGAAACCGCCGCAGCCACTCTCGGCATTGTTGCGCACTTCGGGAGGCAGGATCTTGATGGCGCACGCGATCACCGAGCAGTATGTGCCGGAGCGAGGTAAACCGCCCCCATGCCGCCCTTGCCGAGCAACGACTCGATCTGGTATTGACCGTCGAGCAAAGATGCCGACGAAAGAGGTTGGATCGTCTTCGAGCACCTCGCCGTCGATCGCGCAAAAGCTCACCGCGTCGTCATATTTGGCTTTGCAAACTGTGCAACTCTCATGCTGACTCAAGCGGATCTGTCAGTGCCAGGCTCGTGAATAAGGAACTACGACGAGACATTGTAGAGGCGGTTTGCTTGAAGTCATCCGCAGTTGAGTGGAGTTCAAGTCGGGACTGTCGCTCAAACTCAGGCCCGGAGGGCCGGTATTCAATAGCCACGTCCGTAAGGGCGAGGGGAATGCCGGCAAGAAAACGCTGAAGCCCGGCAGGGCCGATAGTAGATAGCCACTTCCGTCAGGGCGTCGGGAACAAAGCCGAGAAAAGATCGTTCAGGCCCGAGGGGCCGGCATTCAATAGCCACGTCCGTCAGGGCGTGGAATAAGCCCAGAAAAGATCGTTGAGGCCCGAAGGGCCGGCACCTGATTTGATCTGAGTGTCGGTGGCGCACCCTTCGGCGCTCAGGCTGGTACCGACTCTCGTTTACCCCGAGCTCACGCACGGGAGCTACTTAACTGTCGCCGCTTCGCGGCTCAAAAGTACCGCAGATCACGCGATTATTGGCGTTTCCTAAGTGAATTCACGAATTTCCGAGTGATTTCGGGTATCCCGAATTAGATTTTGTCTACCCAAAAATAGGTTTGAGGTACCCAGCAAACAGAGTTTGGACGACATTTGGTACCCAGAAACAGGTTTGAGGTACCCAGAAATAGAGGTTTGGGGTACCCCGAATTGGATCTTGTCGCAGAAATAGGTTTGGGGTACCCTGAATTCAAATTTTGTCTGCCCGGAAATAGGTTTGGGGTACCCGGAAATTAGATTCTTGGAGTACCCGGAAATTGCGATTTGGACTACCTCGGAATTGGATTCTGGGTACCCGAGAATTGATTTGGAGTACCCGAGAATTAGACTTGACTAGCCGAAATTAGGGTTTGGGGCTACTCGAATCAGAGTTTGAGGACGCCGGCACGACCAGGCGCCGTTTCCCTTTCCCTTCCCTGTTACCCAGTTCCCCTATTCCCCTCGCCGCGCGTAGATCCGCCGCGCGTATTCCTCCACCATGCGGTCGCTATTGAACTCGGGCACCAGCGTGGCGATGGAGTTTTTCATCAGCGTAATCCACTTGCGCGGCACGCCGCCGGCGTCGCGGTCGTAGTAAAGCGGCACCACCTGCTGCTCCAGGGCGCGATAAAGTGACTCGGCGTCGCTCCGATCCATTTCAGCCTCGTTCGCACTCGCGATTTCATCGCCAACCGCGAATCCGTTCGTACCGTCATAGCCTCCAGCCACCAGCCGTCGAGCACCGACAGATTCAGTCCGCCGTTCATTGCCACCTTCTCACCGCTGGTGCCGGAAGCCTCCTGCGGCCTGGCGCGGCACGTTCAGCCAAACGTCTACCGACTGCACCAACTGACGCGCAATCTCATGATCGTAGTCTTCGAGAACTACGAAGCGATCGGCGATCGCCGAATTGCGTTCCCAGCGCGCCACCTGTTGCAGAATGACTTTCGCCTCCTGATCCTGGGGATGAGCCTTGCCGGCAAACACAAACTGGACCGGGCGGTCGACGTTATTGATAATCTTCAGCAGCCGCTCGGAATCCTTCAGCAACAAATTCCAGCGCTTGTAACCAGCCACTCGTCGCGCAAAGCCAATCGTCAGCACTCGGGCTCAAACAACTGCACGCGCCGCTTCGCTGTACGCCTGCGTCTCGCCGCGACTGATGCGCGCGAGAAACGACCGCTGGCGAATAAATTCGATCAGACGCCCTTTCAACAATAAGTGCGCAGCCCACAGCTCTTCATCGGGAATCTGCGAAATGGACTCAGCCCAGCGCGTCTTGTTACGCACGTGCTGCGGCCACTCCGGCCCGGCGTGTTTTTCATAAAGCGATCCGATCATAGGCGCAACCCAGGTGGGCGCATGCACACCGTTGGTAACGTGCGTAATCGGGATCTGCTCTACAGTCTCCTCGGGCCAGAGCTTTTGCCACAGCGCGCGCGAGACCTCGCCGTGCTTGCGACTCACGCCGTTCGTTGATCTGCACATCCTGATGGCCAGCGGCGTCAGGCCAAAAGCGCCCGCGCTCACCTTCCTGGGTTTGTCCTGTTCCGTGCCGCTGACGTGGCCGTTGCGGCCCAGAGCCAGAAACTCTTCATGATTCAAGCCCAGCTCTTTTTCGTAGTCGGCGCCAAACGAACGGCTGAGAAGATCAACATCAAACTCGTCATTGCCGGCGGCCACCGGCGTGTGCGTAGTAAACACGCACTGCTCGCGTACGAGTTTCGCGGCGTCGGCAAAGGTCAAACCCTTTGACTGACTAAGCTCGCGCGCCAACTCCGAGCGTGAGGAACGCGCCTGTGGCCTTCGTTCAAATGGAAGACGGCGGGTTGGATGGCGGAGTTTGCGCAGCAGGCGCACGCCTCCGATTCCCAACAGCATCTCCTGAACGATGCGCGTTTCGCGATCGCCGCCGTAAAGATGGCCGGTGACCCAGCGATCGGTCTCGGCATTTGCTGTGATGTTCGTATCGAGCAAATAAAGTTGTACGCGACCGACGTCCGCACGCCAGACCTGGGCCAGGACCGAACGCTGGCGAATCGAGACCTCAATCTGCAACGGCTTGCCGTCGTCGCCAGTGACCTGATGGAGCGGCAGCTCCGCCGGGTCAGTTTCACCGTAACGCTCTTCCTGCCAACCTTCGCGACCCAGGCGTTGCCGAAAGTATCCGTAGTGATAGGAGCAACCCCACGGCCACCGAGTGGCAGGCCAAGATCGCTGGCTGACTTCAGATGATCCCCGGCCAACACGCCGAGCCCGCCCGAATAGACCGGCAGCGAATTGTGCACGCCATACTCGGCACAGAAATAAGCGACCGGATGCGCCAAACTCAGTGCTGGAGTGCTGAGTGCTGAGTGCTGATTGCTCGCTCATGTACTCATCAAACTGCTCCGTCAGCCGGCGCACGCGATCCACATAGATCGGATCCGTGGCCATCTCAGCCAAAACGGTAGTCAGGGACCCGCGCCAGCAATTTCCGCGGGTTGTGTTCGCATTTCGTCCCACAGTTCCGCATCAGGTCACGGAAGACGCCGGCTCCATCAGGAGACCAACTCCACCAGTAGTTCCAGGAGAGTCGTTCCAGCGCTTGCAGGGGAAAAGGTAGTGTCGAGGTCGCGGCCAAAGTTTTTGTGTTTGGGGGTTCGATAATTTCAATCATTGCGCTAAGGATAAAACGGACGGCGCGCGTTTGAGCAGTTTGGAATTGACAGCAGAAATGCTTGTCCTACTCATCACGCAAAAACAAAGCGGATTCTTATAACACAACTCGGCGTTTATCTGAATTTGTGATGCTTAAGAAAACTGTTGCGGTCGCGGGGCAGGAAGAAAACCAGCCGCACTTCTTGCAGAGTCTCATTATGGTCTCCAGAAAATCTGCAATCGCCTCGGAGGAAACGGCCGCCGCTTCAAATATCGGGTAGCCGAAAGCTCCGGTGGAAATCGCGGGAAAAGCGATTGAGGTTAACGAATGCGCGCTCGCGAGTGCCAGCGAATTGCGATAACACGCGGCCAATAACTCTGCCTCCCGTCCAGCGTGGCGTCCATAGATTGGCCCAACGGTGTGAATGACCTGTCGCGCGGGTAAGTCGCCCGCTGTAGTTATCACCGCTTCGCCGGTTGGCAATCCGTCCGGGTACTGCGTGCGCCTGATTTCGCGGCACGCTGCGAGAATCGACGGTCCGCCGGCCCGATGAATGGCCCCGTCAACACCGCCTCCGCCCAGCAACGTCGCATTCGCAGCGTTCACAATCGCATCAACATCCTGGCTGAGTGATGTCGGCAAGCATTACCGCCACGCGTCCGCCAAGAAACGTCTCATTCGCTTGTGTCACGGGAGATTCTCAGGGGCGAGGACTCGCTTAAGCCAACTCTTCCGCCACTTCATCACGCGGTTTGACCTCGACCTCGTCAAACATGCCCTGCCGGCGCAACGCTTCGGCGACACCTTTCGCCTTCAACTCCGTCAGCGGATGTTCCGCGTCAGTGCTCGCAATCTCAAACAGTCGTTCATCGAGCATGACTACACCGAGCGATCCGAGCGTCACGCCGGCCGTGATCTGTATTTCATTCATGTTGTGGATTTTGAAATGTCCCGTTTGTTCGACCCAGTCTTCGATGAACGGATCACGCAGCGCATGTTCGGCTTCGGATTCCGAAAGATACGCCCCTTCAACAATGAGACAATATTCGCGCACGTCGCCAGTCAATTAGCGCTTGACTACCATTCGCTTAAGTGTGAGCTGCCAGAGCCCTGGTGGGCCAGGAAGAGTAAATTTGAAGTACCATTCGGATTCCGCGGAGCAGTCATCAATCGCCTGACCGTTTCCCTGACTGTTTAGTAGCGCGCCCTTAACGTCCGGTGCTGCCCCAATGGCATTAACTTTATCATCGCGGTTCTTCACAAACCAAGCAGAAAATGAGTAACGCAAACTGTTAGTTTGCGCGTTGCCAGCTATTGGCCATCTGAATTGCCAGTCGGCCACGCAAATCTAACAGTTCGCGTTACAGCGAAAAACGCCGCCGTGGTTCATACCCACGGCGGCGTCTTTGCTTTCGTATTGCCGGTCAAGCCCTTAGTTCATTACGAGGGGCTCGTTCAGAGTTCGTCTCAGGTGCTCAAAGTAGGAATCGAAGGTAACGAAACCATTGGTGCCCTGAAAGAAAGCTTTCCCACCGGTGTCGTTGGCCAAACGATTCAGCGAATTCTGACCATAGCTCGCGGCCAGGCGGCTGCGGCTCGTCAAACCAACCGACGGTGCATAGAACGAGTAAACCACAACGTTGCGATCGTTGGCTTGCTTAATCGCCCGTTCGAGGTCGATTGTGTGGGCCGGAACTCGTGACATCGAATCTGCGCGCGAGGTATCGAGTCCGTCAGAAATAAGCAGGACTGCATTCCTGCCTTTCCACTCGGAGTTGAAACTGCGTAAAGCCTCGATCACTTCGACGTAAGGATTGTACGGCGAAGCCGAAGCACTGGATCGCGGATCCTGAGCGACTGGGCTGCCTTGTCCAAATCATTGGTAAACGGTTCTTCTATTTGCAGCGTCCCGCTCGTGATGTAACCGACCATCACGCGCGAGCCTTCGGAAGCGAGCGGATGAAGTCGCGCGTAACGCCGATCTCGTTGCCAACCTGCGAGATCAGATCATCCCGCACGAGGATAGCGAGATTCAGTGGTTCCGAGACTTTGCGTTCCTTTTGTCAGTGTCTCCTTTAGTGGTTGGCTGCGCGCCAAATGTAAGCGCCGTGGTTGCGAGTGCTAGTGTCAAAACAGCCACGGACGAAACTAACTTGCGGTAAAACATAGTACTTTCCTTTAGGCCTTTCTCCGGGGAACTAGTCAAATTTGTTCGCCACTACGATGCGAAACAGTGCGAAATGGATGGCTGAAGGCCGCCTCATTAGCGTTGTTTTTGGTCAGTGATATCTGTTCGGTTTTCCTCTGTGCAATCTTTTGTGTTCTCTGTGTCTCGGTGGTGGGGTTTCCCGTGGTAAGACTCACCACGGAGGCTCAGGGGTCACCGCGGGACGCACAGAGATTTCTGAAAGCGCCCGCACCACCGGTTCGCCTAACTTGCCTTTGCCTGCCGCGCTCAGATAAATTACTTATCAAATCCAGAGTACATCCTGCGCCAACATTTGAGCTTTACGAACTGAGGATGAGTATCGGCAAAACTCGCATCTCTCGAAAGGACCTGTCTTTATGAAAGCCTATGCCACGGAGTTTATTCGCAACCCTGCGGTCATCGGACACGGCGACGTAGGGAAGACGCAACTAATCAGTTCGCTTCTCTACGTCGCCGGAGCCACACCGCGCTGGGGTAAAGTCGAAGAAGGCAACACGGTCACCGATCACGAAGAAGATTCCATCGCCCGCAAGATCACTCTCAATACCGCGCTCGCTCACTTAGAACATCGCGATACCAAAATAAATTTTATTGACACGCCCGGCTATGCGGCGTTCGTGGCCCATGCGCGCCCGGCGATTCGTATTGCTGATTGCGGCATGGTCATCGTTGACGGCGTTAAGGGTGTCGAGGTGCAAACAGAAAAAGTTTGGAATTACGCGAACGAGTTTCTCCTGCCGCGCATGATGGTGGTCACCAAACTTGATAAAGAGCATTCCGATATTGGCATCGCCCTGGATAGCGCACACAATATTTTCAAACGCGCAATTGTTCCTTTCACACTACCGATCGGCAAAGAGACCGACTTCAAAGGCGTCGTCGATGTAGTCCATTTGAAGGCTTACCGCTTCGACGAAAATGGCAAGGCTAAGGAAGTTGAGATTCCGGCAGAGGGTCGTGAAGTTGTTGACAAGACGAGAGAGAGACTTATCGAGTTGGTAGCTGAATCCGACGATGCTTTGATGGAGAAGTATTTCGATCAGGGCACGCTGGAAGATTCAGACGTCCTGCCAAACATCGGCAAGGCAATCGCGAATAGCAAGCTTTGTCCGGTTTTCGCCGTTTCGACGACAACTCTCGTTGGTCTCTCCACGCTGCTTGATCACCTCATCGAGTTTGCGCCGAACCCGGCGGCACACGAAGCCGAACACGGGAAGAACGATAAAGGCGAAGCGGAGTCGCGCAAGTATTCGAGCGATGAGCCGTTTTCGGCTTATTGTTTCCGTACCATCGCCGATCCTTTGCCGGGCGCATCAACGTGATGAAGGTCATCAGCGGCAAGGTGGCCAATGATGCCACCGTCTACAACTCTTCAAGATCGACGGCCGAACGTTTAGGCGCTTTGCATTCCATCCAGGGAAAGCAACTCGATAAGATTCCGGAAGCCAACGCGGGAGACATCATCGCCTGCGTCAAGCTGAAGGAAACTCAAACGGGCGACTCGCTCTGCGATAAGGCGAAAATAATCATTTACGATCCGGTTGTGTATCCGGAAGCCGCCATTGCGTTCGCGATTGAGCCCAAGTCGCGCCAGGACGAAGAAAAGATCAGCGTTGCCATCCACAAAATTCTGGAAGAAGATCCGGCGCTTCATTTCACACGCGACGCGCAAACCAAAGAATTCCTGTTGTCCGGTTCAGGGCAACTTCACGTGGAAACGGTGGTCGAAAAACTGAAGAAGCGATACAGCGTGGAGGTGACCCTGCATCCGCCGAAGGTTCCGTACAAGGAAACGATTACGCAACGCGCCGAGGTCCAGGGCCGGCACAAGAAACAGACCGGCGGTCGCGGCCAGTTTGGCGATTGCAAGGTGATCTTTGAACCGTTGCCGCGTGGCAGTGGTTTTGTATTCGAAGACAAAATTTTCGGCGGCGCCGTGCCGCAGCAGTTCCGGCCGGCCATCGAGAAGGGCATCATCGAAGCGGCGGCCTCAGGGGCCATCGCCGGTTATCCGCTGGTCGATTTCAAAGTGCAGTTGATTGACGGGTCGTATCACAACGTCGACTCGATGAACATTCATTCCGCGCGGCTGGTCGCAAGGCATTTCGCGCGGCGATGGAAAAGGTGAAGCCCTCGATCCTCGAACCAATCATGGACGTAGAGATCAGTGCGCCACAGGAAAACAGCGGCGACATCATGGGCGACTTGAATTCGCGGCGTGGGCGCGTGCAGGGCATGGAGAGCAGCGGTAAGAACCAGGTGATTAAGGCCCAGGTGCCGATGTCGGAGATGCTCAACTATCAATCGACGCTGAATTCGATCACGGCGGCGCGCGGATCGTTCCACATGCAGTTTTCACACTACGATCCCGTCCCCGGCAATCTCGCGCAAAAGGTGATCGATCAATCGCGAGCTGAAGGCAGAATTCGCGGCGGCGAAGAGGAAGAGTAGACCGTTCTAAACCCGCGTCAGCGGGTGAAGCATAAAGTCTCAGCACCCCAGCCGAGCTGCTCGGCCGGGAGACCCCGCCCTGGGTGGGCGAAGCTGAAACCCCAGGGCAACCAAGCAAGAGGAGATGGAGCGCGCGAGCGTGCGATAGAGGCGTTGGATCTAATCCGTCGGGGACTGTCGCCCACTTCCGTGGGCTTTGTAATCTGTCCTAACACGATCCTGGGGTTCCGCTTCGCTCCACCCCAGGGCGGGGGCCCCGGCCGAGCAGCTCGGCTGGGGTGCTAGACTTTATGCTATCGCCGCGCTTCGCGGGCTTAATGCACGCGCTTCACTGCTCCACGAACGTGTAAACCAAAACGCCCGAAACCCTCACCGGCTGCCCGGACAGTTTCGTTGGCGCAAACTTGGCCTGCCGTGCGGCGGCCACCGCGGCGGCCTGCAACAACGGGTGACCGGACGCACTGAACGCCGAAACCACATTGCCGTCCTCGTCGATAATAACGTTGACCGTAACGCTGCCCGAGGCGTGCGCCGCCTTTGCAACTGCCGGATATTCCGGGACCGGCAAACTAGTTGCCTTGCCATTCAATACGCCACCGGAGAGCGCGGCTGGCGGAGTAACCATCGTTCCGGCTGTGCCTACACCCATTTCGCCGGACGAACTCACAATTGACACGCCGCCCGGACCCGTGCCGAACCCAACGCCTGTCCCAATTCCCCCACCAACACCTCCTAATCTTGTAATCAGCGGGCACTTCAAACAACGACTTCGCCGGTTCACTGCGATCGATGTTCGTCAACCGATAAGTGCTTTCACCAAACCGCGGATCGCTGTGACGACTCATCACGACCGTTTGCAACTCTGCCGAGTACCAGCGTTCGTTGACGATCTCGATCGGCCGCTCGTTTCCGATCTCCCCGGCCGGAATGGTGACGGTGGTGCGCGTGCCTTCGGCTTCGATGCCCTCGAGGTTCTGCTTGCCGAGTGGCTCAGAACGCGCTTCGTGATTTCCTGAACCCCAAACGAACGTCGGTCCAGGGCCACCTCCCTAATTACCTCGGCGCGTTCCATTGCCATTCGCTCGCGACCTTGCGGCGGCGGCGGCAGCGGCGGCGGCATTTCGGCAGTAGCGCCGCTGCCTTCTCCCGGCGGAGACGGTACCTTCATCTCAGAATTTGAAGCGCATCGGCGGCATCTTTTGCGCGTCGTGGAGCGTGGATTGAGCATATAACTCAAACCCGCGACGGGATCGTCAATGAAGATCATTTGCGGTACGTCTCCGCCAGTTGCAAAACGGGCCGATGGCTCTCAGTGTCTGCTCGCGCCGGGTGCGCCCTTCACTGTCGCGGTAGACGGCCGACGTCGACTTACTGACAATTCGATTGCCGTCGCTCAGGGTTTGGGTGCTCTCGCTAACCGCCTGCGCTGAATACGGCGCGTCCCTGACGACCTTGCCGCCAACGGCCATCTCCGTGCTCATGAAAAGGAAATCACCCGGTGGCGGGGCACGCCCGGCCCTGCATTCGTTCAAGCTCGATCCGCATGTCTCTGGGGTCGGGGGCGGTTTCCCGCTTTTGTTGTTGTTGAGCCGATGACCCGGCCGTGCTGAGCGCACGAACACCGCAATCAAGGCGGCTACGGCTATCAATGCAAAATATTTTTCATGGTGCTCTTCCTTCTGGCGGCGTTCGCCGCTAGCTCTTTGCCTTGGTTTGGCCGCCCGCTTCACGCAGGCGGTTGCTGACAGGAAACCTTACTGAACAAAACGTATCGCGCGCGCGAAGCCATCCGCGCTCACGAACACGTCGGCTTTCACTCTTTCGCCGAAGCGATCCATATTCACCGGCACGCCGAAGCTCGCCATGGCGGAACGCGGCAATTCAACCCGCACGATCTGCCCGCCATCCTGAAGGTTCGCCGGAGCAACGTAGCTCAGCGCAATAAACTGTGTGGTGACTTCGGGCTCGGCTTTCTGCCGTCGTTGGCGGCGGCACAGACGCGGCCGCTACACTGGCTACGCTATCGCGCTTCGCGGACGGCGGTCTCAATCCCCGAGGCCTGCTTCGCCCCTGGCGAACGGTCAGTCGATGGTTGTCCTGCGAAGAGGAAACACTCGCCGGACCGGATACGACTCTCCTTCACGCCAGGTCCTGCAACCGGAACAGGAGTCGTATCCTGCGCCGGAATGCCTGCTTCAACCGCCTGCCGGATGTCTGGTCCCGGCTGCGATCCCGACAGCCTCGCTAGTACTACGGCCATTCCCAGAACGATCAGCATCACGGCGGCAGCGGCCGTTAACCAGTATGACTTCGGGAAGGCAGGCAGAATGCCGGCAGATCCGGAGATCGCGCGCGCGGACAACTGCGAAGCTGCCGCTGCCGCGGCAACTGACGGCGTACCTGTCTGGCGGAGAGGCTTGAAGCAACTCGGCTTCGATGCGAGCCGGCGGCGCCATCCGGCAACATGCCGGCCGCTAAGACATCGAGCCTGCGGCTTAGCGCCCGTTCATCCTGTAGTCTCAGCGCACACGCCGCGCACGCGCCCACATGGACCAACTCCGGTTCGTGCTCGTCTCCACGGCGAAAATTATCAAAACCTCGATCGGCAATTTCATTGCGGGCCAGGTCGCGCACGACAAGTTCAAATTCCTCGCAGTTCATGCAAAACACCTCGCTGATTTCGTGGCGGCCAAGCTGGTTGATTCAGTGCCCGCCTCTGCTTCATCTTCCGGCCGCAGTTTCGCGATCAGAAGCCCGCGAGCACGATGTAGTCGCGAGCGGACCGTGCCAACCGCGCAACCAAGAATCCGGGCTGCTTCGACGTCAACTCATTTCCTGCAAATCGCAAGCACTACCACCTCCCGGTAGCGCTCGGGCAAAGCCAATACCGATCGTCTCACCGACTCGATCGCTTCGGTGCGAGTCAGATGGTCAAGCGGGCCGGCGGAGGTGGCTGCCGTCGGCGCAGCCTGAATCGTCTCTCCGTGGTTCTCCGAGTCTGCTTCGATCGCCACGTAAAAGCGTTCGCGCCGCAGCCGTCGCAGCACATGATTGCGGGCAACACCCAACAGAAAGCATTCAACGAGCCGCGCGCCGGATCGAAAGCGGGACGCTCGCGAATCAAAACCATGAAAACTTCCTGCGTGCATCCTCGGCCAGCGCTTGAGAGCCACATCTGCAGCGCAAATCGATAAACGCCCGGGCTGTGCCGCCGGTACAGCGCCGCGAGCGCCTTCTTCGTCTCCAGCCAGCATTGACTGAAACAATTCGCTGTCAGCAGGGTCGGGTTCGTGCGTTCATCCCAGAAGTGCGTCTACCAAAACTTGTCGCTAGCCTTCAGATTGTCGCCGGCGGCTCCAGAAGCGTCTCCCTGTTAGTTCGCATGAGCGAGCAGGAAAGTTCCACAATCATCCGGCACATGTTTTCTAGTTGGGGATCGTTTAGCGGCGGGCATCGCCCGACGGCCGGTTACGATCCTGCAAGGACTCTTCTCCTGCTAGTCCAGGGCGGCGGGCCGTCTCTAAACGGGACTCGGGTCCTCGTCTGGAAACTTGCCGCGATACTCAGACGAGCGGCGGCGCAGGTCGAGCCAATCGGAAAACAGCTCCGGCGCTTGCAACCAAACACGCAGCCACTCAGAAATCTCCTTCGCCTGTTCTCGTTGTGCCGTGTCGAGAATGTTGCTGCGCGCTCTCAGTAAGCAATCTGCCCGAGCGGCCGAAACAACGGCGCGCAATGCTCTCGGCACTGGCGGCTGTCCATCCGTCCGGAGTTGTAACCGGCTCCCCTCGATTTTCACGACCGACTCAAACGCTGACGACAAATCGCTGAAGTCGAGTTTATCCCCGAAACTCGCCTGCTCCATTTGCTGCTTCCGCCACTTGACGTCAAACTCGAAAACCTCCGGGTGCCGCAAGACGGCCCCTTCGTCGGCGACGACTCGCGCGATGGCTGCGGGACTCTCAGATGCGCCATCGCCAAACTTCTCCCAAGTGCCTGCTGGATTTGCTCAAGCTCGCGGGACCCGACGGACTCACAATCGAGAGCCTCCCAAACTTCAATAATGAGATCGCGCCTGGTTCGCGCGCGCCAAGTCTTTGCGCTCATCTGAATCTACCCGCTTAGTGCAACTTGAGACGGCGCGCGATGCCCGCCTCCAACAATCCGATGCGTATGGTGGGATTTTACCGCCGCTGCGGTAAACTTTCAGCGCGTTCGTGTCCGAGCATCAAAACCTCAAGGAAAGCTATGGCCCCAATTGCTGCCCGAATCATCCCACTAGTCTCCGGATTTCTGATCATTATCGCTGCCATGGTTGCTTCTGCCCAAGTGGCGGTGCGAAGAATTGCGCGGATCGAGATCGAAGGTCTCCAGCGAGTGTCCGCGGACGAAGTAATCACGACTAGCGGCCTCAAGACTGGAGCGCCGTTTTCGATCACGAGTCTTGATACTGCCGCGCAAAAGCTCGTCGACAGCGGACTCTTTACAAAGGTCGGCTATCGCACCACGACCAAAGGCAATCTGGTAACGATCGTGTTCCAGGTCGTGGAGTCGAAAGGTGGTTCCTCGCCGGTCGTTTACGATAATTTCGTTGGGTTTACCAACGACGAGCTGACCGCAGCGATACGCCGCGACGTACCGGAATTCAATGGCACTGCGCCTAACGCAGGCACAATGACTGACCGGATTCGGCAGGCTTTGCAAAACCTGCTGAAAGAACGCCAGATCGAAGGCACCGTGGAATACTCGCCGTCACAGATCGGCGAGCATCTCTACACCATTGCCGGCGTTCGTACTCGGATTTGCAAGCTGACTTTTCCCGGCGCGACGAATGTTCCCGAAGAAAAGTTGGTCATTCGTTCCCGGCAACTCCTGGAAGATGTCTATTCCGCTGAAGGCAGCGATCGCGTTCTCGGAGTACATTCTTTATCCGATTTATCGCGAGGCCGGCCAATGGCGCGCGAAATTCGGCGAGCCCATCGTCAAAGTTTTGAACGAAGGCGACTGCAAGCGGGGCGTTGAAGATGACTATGCCTGTCGACGAGGGATCGATCTTACCTGTGGGATAAGGCGGAGTGGGCGGGCAACCAGGTGTTAACTCCGATACAACTGGACGCCAGCCTGGCGATGAAGAGCGGCGACGTGGCAAACGGCGCTAAGTTTGACAAAGGGCCTGAAGTACGCTTAGTAAGAGATATGGACTCACCGGCTATCTCGATGTCAGTTTCGACGCCAAACCGGAGTTTGACGACGCGGCCAGTCGGTTAATGGTCAAGATAACCGTTAAAGAGGGCCCCACAATATCACATGGGCAAACTGAGGATCAGAGGTGTCGACAGTGCGACCATCGTCGCGCTCGAAGACGCGCTGGAAACTCAGGCGAGGCGACGTCTTTGACACCACTTATCCGGAGCGATTTATGAAGACCGACGGTCGGGAGGAGTTGCAGCGAATAGCTGTCGCCTGGCAGCGGCACAAGGCAAACGTCCACCGGCGGTCAGCTACGAGACTATACCTAATCGACCGCACTGTCGCCAGACGTGACGGTTGGAATTCAAGGACCCTGATTGACGGTGATGAACATTGAAGTCGAGACAGAAGAAGAGTCTGATAAGGAATCGAATAGCGGATCGCGCAAACTCGAAGAGGGCTCGGGCTCTGCTCAGCGCGCGCGCGGCAACTCTTCGCGCGGCAAGACCTTCAAGCCTCGATTCATTCATTTCAGGGCGGCCACGCGCAAACCATCGCGGCTTATGCCTGGCCACGACGATTTCGCTTTGTTTCCCGAGCAAGATGAGGAACGCTTATTTCAAGTGGCGCCGGGCGTGAAGGTGCTGGCCCCATTGTCGTTGGCAACCAGACGCTGCAGCTCGTACTACCATCGTCGTCTGGCATGGCATGAGGGTTCCACCGCTTCCAATTACATGCAGGCCATGGCGGAGAAGGTTTTCGGGCCGGCTTTAATGTCATCAGAGTGAACTTCCGCAGCTGCGGCGGCACTGCAGACACCTGACCTCGACGATCTATCACGGCGGCTTGAGCGCGGGATCTCGCCGCAGTGGTTAGGAAGCTGATTGAAAAGGATCGCCTCCCAGGATGTTACTGGTGGGTTTCTCGCTGGGCGGGAATCTGGTGCTCAAACTCGCCGGCGAATTCGGAGAGAACCCGCCAGCGGAGATTCTTGGCGTTTGCGCCGTCTCGCCGTCCGTCGATCTGAACGCGAGCGCCGACATGATTCTGAAGCGCTCAAACTGGATCTATCACCGAGACTTCGTGCGCCGGTTGAAGCAGCGAATTCGTACCAACCACAAACTGTACCCACAGCTTTACGACATCAGCGGCCTCCGCGAGGTGCGCACGCTCCGGGAGTTTGACGATCGCTTCACGTCACGGGCCCACGGCTTCACTGACGCGGACGATTACTACTATCGCGCCAGCTCGCTGCGAGTCATCGATCGCATCCGGATACCAACGCTCATCATCCACGCGGAAGACGATCCGTTCATTCCCTTCGCGCCGCTCCTGGACCCAGCCGTGGCCAACAATCCGTACCTCCTGCTGCTCGCGCCACGACAAGGCGGCCACGTCGCCTTCATCTCAGCGGACCCGAAGGACGATGTCGATCGCTTCTGGTCAGAGAACCGCGTCGTCGAATTCTGCGAGCTCACCATTAACGACTGACCTCTGACTTCTGACCTCTGATCTCTGATCTCTGTTACTTCTCGATTGTTTTGATCAGGCGCAGCGCGTGGTTTGCGGGCGATGAGCGGGAGATGTTCGTCGGTTGAGATGTCGTTTAGCAGGGGCACGAGCTGCTGCGGATCAGACAAGCCGTTGCGCTTCATTTGCATCTCAAACTGGTTCATCAGCTTGGGCGTGGCGAGCGGCTGCGTTTCGCGAGCAACAGCAATATCGAAGATGAGGATCGCCTGATCAGCGACGCGCCGATACTCGTTGACGAGCAGGGACGCAGCCTTGTTGTTGGTCCAGTTGAATTCGGCCGTGCGGTTTTGCGCGTCGTGCGCCATCTTCAAACGCATCGTGCCGAGATGGGAAATTGTTTGTCCGCCTGGTAGTTTTCCGTTGATTCGAGAAAACGAAGCTCCGCCCAGGCGCCGAGCACGCGTCCCAGCGCGCCGATTGACAACTCGATGGGCTCATCGAATGAAGTTTCCTCGCCATGGCGTTGAAACGTAATCTTGCCGCGGCCGGTCGCATCATGTTCGATGACGATGTGGCGCACGGTAAACTCCGGCTGCGTAAACTCATAGAAGTAGCGCGTGGTGTCGGGCGGCTTTTTTGTTGTCTTCGCGTCTTTGGCCAGCCGGCGTTACGGGCGCTGTAGGTGCAGGTGCGAGGCTCCGGCGTCCGCACATTCGTCTTTGTCTGCGCCGTAATCGAAGGCCCAGCAGCCAAGAACCGCCGGGCTCAAAATCAGGAACGCGGCGGAAAGGAAGCGTCGATCTTTGAAAATGTTCTTTGCCATTAGCTTTCGAGGCGGACATTCTAAGCGAAAGCTGGTTGGAAGGAAAACGTCGCGCGCGGATGGTCGGATAGTAGGATCGACAGCCGACCGAGAGTGCAGCGAAGAACTTAAATGCGCCCGTTAATTTGCAGGTTGAAATTTTGGATCGCGCCTGGCGGGTGACTACTCAAACCTTACCGAGACCAACTTCGAAACGCCCACTTCCTGCATCGTCACGCCATAGAGCGCGCGCGCCATCTCCATAGTCCGCTTGTTGTGAGTGATGACGATGAACTGCGTGTTCGCCGACATTTGCGCGACCTTGTCGGTAAATCGTCCGACGTTGGCTTCATCAAGCGGCGCGTCTACTTCGTCAAGCAAACAGAACGGCGAAGGCCGGTAATGGAAAATCCCCAGGACCAACGCGAGCGCTGCCATGGCCTTTTCGCCGCCAGACAGCAGCAGCACGTTCTGTAATCTCTTGCCAGGCGGTTGCGCAATCACGTCGATGCCTGACTCGAGCACGTCATCGGCTTCGATCAAGCTCATCTCGCCCCTGCCGCCGCCGAAGAGTTCCTGGAAGAGCTCGCTGAAGTTTTGTTGATTTGTCTCGAAGGCGTGCCGGAATCTCTCGCGCGAGCGCCGCTTGATTTCGCGCAAGGCTTCCTCCGTCGAAGAAATGCTGTCAACGATGTCCTGACGTTGGGTGGACAGGAATAGCAGACGCGCTTCGTTTTCAGCCAACTCTTCAAGCGCCATCATGTTGACGCCGCCAAAGCCTTCAATCCGGGCGCGCAACTCTTCGACGCGAGCCTGGGCCATCTCAAGTTCAAACTCGGCATCGATCGCTTGTTCCCGGGCCAGATCTTCCAGCGACTGATTCAACTCGGCCGCGCAATTCTCGCGAACAAAGGTCAGCCGCGCCTGCGCCTCGGCTCGTTGCACTTCAACTCCGGCCCGCGCGTCGCGCACCTCCGCGGCGTGGCGGTTGAGATCGGAAAGTTGGCTGGCAAGAGTGTCAGCTTGTTGGCGCGCTTCATCCAGACGAACGCTTAGCGCGGCAAGCTCCTGTTCTTCTCGCGCACGTTCTTCCGCGACGGTGCTGGCCTGAAATTCAAGATTGGCGATTGACTGGCGCAGCGCCGCGATGCGGTCGGTCATGTCCACCAACTCCAGCCGGTGACGCTCAACCCGGCTCGCGACATCCGCGTGTTCCGCTTCCATCCGACGCAACTCGGCGGCGGTGCCACGTCTGCGCTCAGTCACCGCTGCGGCTGCCGCTCGCTGTTCACCTAAGCCTTCGCTTTCGGTTTCCGCCGTGCGACGCGCTTCGGCGAGCAACGCAGTCGCAGTGGTTACTGCTCCGTCGCCGCGACCCGCGCCGCCTTCAGCCTCTTCCGCGTCCGCAATTGCCGCGGTACTGACGTCGCTCGACCTCCACGCGTTCCTGCTCAACTCTTCCGGCTTCATCAGCAACCACGCGCATGTGGCGTTCAGCGCGTTCAATCTCGTGCGCAAACCCGGTCGCAGTTAATTCACGCGCCATCGCCTCGCGCTCTTCACGTCCGATCGCTTCGTTCAGGAGCAGAACGGCATCTTCGAGACCGACCAGATTGGTACGCGCCTTCCTGGCCGCTTCTTCAGCAGAGTTTGTTTCAGTACTCAAAACCTCCGCGCGCGCTTCCAGTTCCCGCAGCTCGCGTTTGAACGTCAGCAGTCCGGCACCTTCCTGGAGTGCGCGAGCGTCGCCGGCGCTGACGAACTGTCCGCTGGCTACCCAATCGCCGTTCAGCGTAACAAAGACTTCGCCGGTCCGCAGCGACTTCGTCATTGCCTCATCAAGATTGGCGGCGAGCCGGGCATTCATTTTCTCCGGCAGCGTGCGACGAAGAACGGCTACCAGCTCGCGCGGCGCTCCCAGCAGATCGGAAATTTTCAGATCCTCGGCGATTGTTTCGGTTGCAAACGATATCGAAAGCGCCGGTCGTTCCTCGACTCCGCAGGCCAATGCATTGGTTTGTACATTCGACTCGTCACTGCCGCCGTGAAGCCCGGCGACCAGAAAGCTGGCGCGCCGCCGTTGTTTTCGCGCAACCATTGCGCCGCGCGCGCGGCATCGTCCGGTGTTGGCACAACGATCGACTGCAGGGAGGAGCCGAATACACCTTCAACTGCGCGCTCCCATTTAGCTTCGACATTGAACGCATCAGCGAGCGTGCCGATGAAATGAAAGTCGCGCGGCGCGCTGCCCTCGGAAAACAGCAGCTGCACCGCCGAGGAATAGTAGGCGCGTCGCTCGTCGAGCTCTTTCAAACTCTCGAGCTTGTGCTTGGTGCGGGAATATTCGTCGCGAACGCGCGTAAGTTCGGCTTCGGTGTCGCTGACCGCCTCATGCCCCTGGACCACGGCATCGACGGCGCGTTCGCGTTCGGCATTCAGGGTCGAAACATGCGCCCGGGCGGCGTTGATCTCGTGACTGAAGGCATCGGCTTCCGTTTGATGTTGCGTGTATTGGACGGACGCTCGTTCACCTTCGCGCGCCAGACTCTCGGCCTGGACGCTTAAACGTTCGAGCGTGCCCTCCAGCTGCCTGGCGATTTCGCGAAGCCGTTCAGCAACCGCAGTGTGTTTGAGCAAGTCCGCGCGCGCGCCTTCGATCTCGGCTTCAGCTTTCGCGGCAATGGAGAGCTTTTCGGCATACGACTCTTCCGCTGTTCTCAAACTGGCAGCACTTCGATCAGCTTCCGCCTGCTAACCTGACGTCGTCGTCACAGAGTCGTTTGCATTCGGCGGCAACCAGCACTAACCGCTCAGAAAGCGCTTCGATTTCCGCGTTGACTTCGTTGTTTCGTTTCTCGAGGGCCGCCACCTGCTCAGCCTGATAGGAGCGTTCCCGAACCTGACGGTCGCGCCGCAGGACAGCCTCGGCGGCGGCGGCACGCGCGGCAGCAAGACTATCTTCGGTTTGGCGCGCCTCGTGAGTGGCGCCGCGAGCGGCTTCTTCCTGTCGCTCCAGATCTTCGGCGACGGCGCGTTCCATCGCGCTCGCTTCCTGCAACTTCGCCTGCGTATCTTCGAGGAGCTTCGTCAGCTTGTGATCTTCGGCGACGTATACGTGGCGCAACAGCTCGCGCAACTCTTCGCGAAAGACGTTATACCGTCGCGCCTTCGCGGCCTGGCGACGTAAGCTGTTTACCTGACGATCTATTTCGGAAATGATGTCGGAAATGCGAGAAAGATTTGTGCGGGCTGACTCGAGCCGGGCTTCGGCGGCACGCTGGCGCACGCGAAACTTCGTAATGCCCGCCGCCTCTTCAATGATCGTGCGACGGTCCATCGGCTTGGCGGACAAAATCTGACCGATGCGGCCCTGTTCGATGATCGCGTAGTGACCGCCGGCCAGGCCGGTGCCCGAGAAAGATCCTGAATGTCGCGCAGGCGGCAGGGTCGATCGTTCAACAGATATTCGCTCTCGCCTGAGCGGTAAAGGCGACGCGTAACCGAAACCGCTTCGCCGGGCGCAAACTCGAGAGCCAGGTTTCTTCGGCGCCAGTGTCGCTTGTGTTGAACCTTCGGCGCAGCGATCGCGGCGACGGTCTCGGATGTCGGTTCTTCTGCGCCGGCTTCGGCAGTTACATCTTCAGACGTAATCGGCTCCGCAGCCATCTGCCGACGTTTCCACCGCTTGTTCCGGAAGCAGCGCGCTGACGTCTATGACCTGCTCATCCAGTCCTTCGAGGGTGGAATCAATGTCCTCGATGTCAGGCTCGCTGCTCGATGACCTCGTCCCGAACCATGTGCATGACCACTTCGGCCATGCCGCTGGCTGGGCGATTGCGAGAGCCCTGAAAGATGACGTCCTGCATAGCGCCGCCGCGCAGGTGTTTGACACGTTGCTCGCCCAGGACCCAGGCGATGGCGTCGGCGACATTGCTCTTGCCGCAGCCGTTTGGCCCGACGATGGCGGTAATTCCGTCACCAGTGAAGAGAATTTCGGTATAGTCCGCGAAGGATTTGAAGCCGGTAATCTCGAGGCGTTTGAGTTTGAACATGCTTAAATCGTCTGTTTTTGCCTGAGCCAGGACCCAATATACTCGAATTCGGGAGGGCAGCGCACGGGCGAGCCAATATAAGTGCGGTTTGCTTAGAATGTCAACCAAAACTTGAGGTTACGCAACTTTAATGAAGCAGTCAGCAAAGTTACCCGGCAACGCTTAAGCGGCAGCGAACTTTGTGCGCTTTGAGGAGATTTTATTTGGTTCGGGACGCTAACTGGGGGAAGGAAGACACTCCTAGCGGGTGGGAGTAACTTTCTGCGACAACATTTGCTCAATTCCTGGCGAATTCCTCCGGATTGGCGACTTCCGGCCGCAGCTCGCGGCCCTCGATAAATATCGTCGGCGTTCCCTGAACGCCGAACTGGGCAGCAGCGTCAGTATCGGCGTCGATCCTCATCTGCACCTGCTTATCACCCATGTCCCGGCGAAACCGCGCCATATCCAACCCGAGATCCTCAGCTTCCTTGAGAAAGATCGCCTGCGGGTTGATGTCATCCCGCCAAAGCTCCTGGTTCTCATACAAAAAATCATGCATCTCCCAAAAACGGTCCTGCATCCTTGCGGCCTCCGCTGCCTGTGCAGCAGCCAGGGCGTTTTTGTGAATCTGGGTCAAAGGAAAGTTGCGGAAGACAAAGTTGAGGTTCGTGCCAAACTCCTGTTTCAGCTTCTTGAGAGTCGGGTGTAGGACCCCGCACGGCGGACATTGGTAGTCGCCGAACTCTTCGAGCGTGACCACGGCGTCCGCCGGAAGTTTGCCCGTTGGTCCAGGACTTGGCGTGTTTGCGGGTGAGGTCGCCGAAACCGGATTCAAGCGGACGCTCGGACCTCAAAAGCGTATTGCAGCCGGTTACTGCAACTGCCAGCACCATCGCGATGATCATGAAGGGACGATAACTTCGCATCAGTAGGCGGGCGTGCGCGATGCTCGCTCGGCAACCAAATATTCGCCACGCACGCAAGGAGCCTAATCTAACATGGGAATGGTTGGTCGGGCATCATGCACATTAACCCGACAACGCACGGATGATAAAACGCGGCACGGTTTGCCGCACAAGGTCACCAACCCAACCACGCGTCAACCTGTCAGAACCACTGAACCAACGGGCAGTTGCCCTCTCCGTCCGTGCGCAAGCCTTCCTGATTGCCGCTGGGGCTACCGCCGAACCGCTGGCGATATTCGCCGGACACGAGGAACGCCTTCACCATCTCCGCACGCTTCACCCGAGCGAGAGCCACATCATCGTCTTGGCACATCCTCGCCGGGAACGCTGAACTGATTCATCTTGTTCAACCAGAAGTCGTAGCCTGAGAAGTTGTTGTCGGGCGCATCGTCGGGATTGCGGCGCAGGTAGCCGTAGTATTGCATCAGCACAAACGCCGGGTTGTATTGCGCGTTGTAAACCGAACCGGCGTCGATGACGGCCCTGATTCCCTGGGCTCGCTTCTCCTTCCAGCTGCCGCCGCTATCGTAAGCGAACAGCGCCCGGTTTCGTTCCTGGGTTGTCGGCGACGCCGCTGAACGCGTGAAGAGCTTGTCGATGTAATCATCACGCGTCATCGTCGTCGGATATTCGGCAATGAAATCCGCACGATCCACCCAATCGAGGTGCAAAGCCCCGCTTTGTTCTGTTCAAGGACGAATTCCCAGTTTTGCTGACCAACTACAACGGCGTGCTGCAGCTTTTGCTCGTCGCGGAGAAACTCGAGATACCGTGGCAGTCCGCGCGGCCGCCCGGCACTATCGGCAAAAGAGGCACGATAGAAGCGGAAGGCAAAGTAGCCGGTGTTCTGAAACTCAATCGAAAGGAAGAAGGCTGCGGAAACGTTCGTTCGCTTTTCGCTGAGACAACTTGCGTCGTTGCCGCACGACGTAATCTGGTTGGTCCAGAAGTTCTGACCATCCGGATCGGATTGGCGATTCAGGAAGTCGTGATAGTGCTCGCCGACAAATGTCGCGGCATCGTCGATTGATTGCCTGGAGCAGGCGACGCCTCATTGTCATCGATTTGGAGAGTTGCCGTGTTTGGCGAACCAAGGATTGCACCAACTGGATTGCTCAGCGTAATCGTCGCAGTCTCTGATCCCTCCGCGTAGCCATCGTCGCTGATCAGTACCGGGAATATCTTGCTGGTTTCATTCGCCGCGAATACCACCGTGCCGGAAGCATAGGTATAGTCGCCCCGCTGAGTTGCCGTTCCATTACTTACGGCGTAGTCAACTGTGCTGACACCGCTCGCGGGTCCGGATCTGGTAACGGTGATGGGCACACTTGTAACCGCTTCGCCGATCGCGAAGATGGAGTTGCTAAACTGAATCGTCGTCGGCGTCGGTGTCGGTGATGCGGACGGCGTCGGCGTCGGCGTAACTGTGGGTGTCGGCGTTGGCGTCGGCGTTGGCGTCGGCGATGCGCAAGACTGGTTGCCGACGATGGTGTAGCTGCCGGTTGGCGTTAGGCTGTCCGGCATGTTGTCCGGAGTAATTGTCGCCACCCCAACATTGGCGGCGATTCTCGTCAGGAACCCGGTCAGATTCTGTCCGACTGTCGGACTACCGAAGGCGCTGGTCGGAGCGATAATGGTGATAGTTCCGTCCGCGTTGAAGTTGCTGCCGGCAGCGGCGGCAACAAACGGTCCGGCCGTTGGTCCGATCTGAAAGATCGGCGCGGTCGTCGCGCCATCGGCTGCGACATTGGTCATCCTTTGCTGTGTAGTTAATGCCGTTTGGAGCATTGAAGGTCACGGGCCACTGACTGTCAGGCGGCACGGTGGCAAGACTCTGCATCTTCGAGCGTGAAGACCACCTGGTTCGGCGCGAATGCAAATGGTTCCGAGATGCGCAGGCTTTGAACGTCATGCGCCGGCAACATATCCAACTCATCGTCCGGCGGGTCACTCAATATCGTCAGCCCCGGTTGGGTGCACGCGTTTTCCGCCGGTGGCGCCACGCTGACGGCCAGGTCAACCTCGTTGCTCTGGCTTCCCGTGCTGACTCCGTTGATGGCCTTGACCACGTAAAAGTAGTGCGGCACCGAAGGAAGCGCGGTCGTGTCGTTGAAACTGTTTCTGCTACTGCCGGTATTGCTAACGAGAACAGTTTCACTACCCGCCGTTGTGCCGCGCAGGACTTCGATAACCAGTGATATCCGACCCGCCGTTGTCCGGGATTTTCCAGGTCAAATGAGAACCCGCTGCAGTGCGAGTGCCCGACAGGCACGCGGGCTTCGGGGCCGCGGGTTCGACGCTGTCAAACTATGAAAATAGTGACTTGCCGCCGAACTGCCGCGCCACGCGCATGTGGGCGGTGTAGTCAGTTCCGGCGCAGTGCCCGCGATACACGGGCCACTGGTGCAGCCGTCGCTGTAACCGTAAAGCACCCGGCCTTTATCATCCACGGTGATTTCATTGAAGTCGAGCAAGTTACGATCCTGATTGCCGCCGCCCTGCTGCCAGATGCCGGTCATGTTCTGAACCGGATCGTTTGGAGTGGCGTTGATGGTGGTCCACGTCAGTCCACCATCGTAGTGTGAGTGGCGATGAACGCATACCATTTGCCGCGTGAAACCGCCTGCCTGGTAATCACCCGCCACATTCGTACCGGTGAAGCCGCACGGCAGCCCGGCCAGAGCTCCCGCCCACCGCTTCGGTTATGGGCAGCGTTCTCGATTCCATGAGACGACCGAGATCGAAGTCATCGATCCAGGTCGCACCACCGTCGTACTGACCTTGACATGAACATGGCCCTCGGCGGATTGCCGAGTGCTACGGGTTCGTTGCTGACGTGTAACAGAAATATGCAGTGCTGTCGCATCAAGCGCGATGGAAGGATCGGCGCCATTGCCCTGCGAGACGCTGCCGGTAACAATGAACTCATTCCAGGTAGTCCCGCTATCCGTGCTCACCGGGCACCGCCCTGGTGGCCGCCGCACTGATTCACGGGCAGACCAGACTGATGCCGTTCGGGGCCACGTGAACGATGGCCATGCAAGCCACCACATTGCCGGTGGTCACGACCGTTGTAAGCGAGGACGCCGGGACCAAAGCTCGCGCCCAGAAGTATCGCTGCGCTGGCACGCGGCTGGGCCGACAATATCCTGCGAGCAGTAGTACACCGCCTGGCCCTGATTCAAGGCGTTCGCGAGTGGGTTAGGCAGTGCCCGCGACCAGGGGTACGGTCCGGAGCCGATGGTTTCGTGATCGGCACCGCCGTTAGGCGGAGAGGCGCTAACCTCAACCCACACGTCGCCGTCATTCGAACAGGGCGCTGCCGCGTCGGTGTAGGCGTAAACAAAATTGGCTCCCTCGGTGTTGTTGGTTGCGGAAGGTGCGTCCGGTCTATCTGATCGGTCCAAAGAATTGGGTCGAGACCGGTGCTGGTTGAGACCGCGGACTTGTCTCTCCCAAAGCGCTTCACAACATTCCAGGCCTCGTCGGCAACTGCACTTCTCCAGGCGTCAGTCGCCAGATCGGCCCGAGATTCATCGTCATGATGCGTTTTGTTTTTGGGTCAAAACCGATATTGAATTCGCCTGAGCCGCTTTGGGCTGACGAACCCGAAGGCGCGTAAAAGTTCTGGTAGCGCGGCACGCCTGGACTCGTCGGATCTGAACCACCAAACGGTGGACCGGCTACTCCCGGAGCGCCGGGAAGCAATTCGATTTTTACATTAACGATCTCGCTGGTGGGTGGTACGGCACGATCTTCACGGAGAACTGCTGCGAGCCATCTGCGAGCGGACTGAAAGTCGCGACTTCCGGATTGCTGCCGCCGGCGGATTGCGCGTCGGCTGGCTGTGAACCGTCCGTGGTGGTAACGGTGCCCTTGTAAACATACAGGTCATAGGTCCGACTGACCGCTGCCAGTGTCGCCCCAAATCAAAGTGAACTTAACCGCGGCGTTTGATGCTGCAGCGTGATAACCCGACGGCAACGTCACGGTCAGCGCAAAATTATCGCAAGGGTTCGTGTTCGCGTTGCAACGAGGTCCCGTGTCAACCTGCGGAACCGGCGTGAGATTCGCAACGGTGAATGCGTCCAGCGGTGTGAAGTCAGGAAGCCGGACACTATCTGTGAGATTTCCGCTTGGCGGAGTGGCAGCGGAACCGGGCAGCGCGAACAACATCGCAGCAACAGCAATACAACCGATGAGCGCGATGCAAACCTTGGATCGACAAAACCTGAACCTTGACGATTCTTGACATGATACCTCCAACGCGGTGCAATCAGTCAACTCGAGACAGCTTTTCGATCTGCGCTGGGTACGCTCACGGCATCTGAGTTCGCACTCAAAACAGCGCGTTCCCAGGAGCCCCGATCGGACACCAAGTTCGTTTCAATGTGGTCGCAAGGTAATCCTGGCCGGTTGAGAAATACTTGAGACGGTAGTACTCAACCGGCCGCTACTTTTCGCGACGCAAATGAAAACCAAATCGCAATAAAAGCAGAGTTGAACGTTTACAGACTGGGGCCGGTTGCTGGCGGGATTGTCGGGTTCAGGGAATTAGCTAGTTTGGGAGAAGAAGTCTGAGGGATGTGCTGGATTATCGCACCAGCTCGCGGCGTGCGTAAAGGAGCAACTCCACCCCGGGCCGCAGGGCAAAAGCTTCCGCTCGGGTTAGCTCCTGAGGGAATCTGTACGTAGCGATCGCCAAAGGTAGTCTGCATTTCCGCGGGTCTGATCCGACCGGGCAATTATGATCGGCTCAGTCGAAGAACTCATGCGGCCGAAATAACCTACGCGCTTGTAGTCACGAAGGTACCACGGCATGGGCCAGTATTCAGGCGAGACAATCGTGATACCAGTCTCGCCTCCCTGGTGCGTGCGTTCGGCCAACTGCGATTTATTTCGTCGACCAATTTCAGAGTTTCCCGGCAGTATGCGCGTAAACGTAACTGGAACGAAGTACAA
>ERZ1370068.10014-contig-8748_pt1 | contig 55830 bp, 65 predicted proteins | sample MGYA00561227_ERZ1370068 | MGnify/ENA primary metagenome ERZ1370068 (study PRJEB38410, sample SAMEA6850437) | metagenome | study: Metagenomic assessment of the ecological functions of the soil: analysis of the soil microbiota associated with the... | reverse complement strand
TATACTTCGTTCAGTTACGTATTGCTCATCAGGCGCACGGCGGCGCATTGGCGCGCAGCCAGTTGAACCAACCGGAGATCAGCGATGGCTGATCGCCGAGGGCGTTGAGCGCTATGCCGGCGACTACCGGCGCTTCAGGTTCGCCTCGTGCGGAGCTCTCGCGCGCGACGGTCTGAAAGTTCGGTCACGGTCGGGCCCGGTTGCAGCGCCGGGACGTCGATATTGCGGCCCTGCAGTTCGCCCCACAGCGCCTCGCGCCGAGGAAGAGGTCGAAGGCCGCCGCGATCGCGGCGTAGACAAAGCGTTGAACGGCAGCGGCTGATGCGCCGCCGCAGTCGGCGGCGATGGTGATGCCGCCGCGGCGCGCGCCTCCAGCTTCGGCAGCGGGCGGCCTGATCATCACCGCCGGCGCATGGGCGCAGTTCCAGTATGACGCATCTCACTGCGGCGGCGCGGCGGTTGCTTGTCGAAGCGGCCGGCCGGGACCGTAGCCGGCGCTGGCGATCAGCAATGCCAGGTCGAGGTCGGACGCGGCGTCCGACCAGCGGGCGTCGGCGCCGTCCGGTGCTGCTGAGGTCGACGGGTACGACGCGCTGTCACCGCACCGCGTAGGCGCTACCAGCTCCAGCTGGCGAAGCGCCTGCAAGCGGTCGGCGCGCTGGCGCCGTGAGAAGCACACGACATGCCGTCGCGCCCGGCGCTGCGAACTCGGCGCCGATGCCGGACGAAGGCGCCGGTGATCAGCGCTCCACCTCGCCAGCAGCGCTCGCGCAGCGCTGGCGCGGTGCATGAAACAGCGGCCGCGATCGCCGCCACGGGACATGGTCGAGGGTGCCGTACGGGGCCAGCGCGACCAGCGCCGCCACCAGAGCCGCGCGCGCCGCCGCGATGCACGGCGAACCAAGGCGATGAACATCGAGAAGGTGACCTGGCCGGCGTACAACGCCGCATCGCCCGGCCGCATCAGGTGCGCATGCGCCAGAAGCCGTAGGCCCGGCTGCATGAAGGCGGCCCCAGTGTGCCAAACTCGCCCGATCTTCGCCGCCTGGCCGGCGTGGAAGACGGTGCCGAACCACACCTGATCGTCGCGCGCCACACCGGCGCGGCCCAGAAGAAGACGTCGCTGGCAACGCGATCAGGGCCATGAACATCGAGAGAGTTACATGAGCGCGTTCATCCGCCCCGGCCGCCGCCGCGTGCGCGCTCGCCACCAATGCCGAAGCCGATCGTATTCCGCCGGCCGCCCTTTCGACCCGGCCGCTATCTATTTCACGCCCGAGCTTTTGGGTAGCACCGGCCTCGACGCCGCGTGGCCGCTGCAGCGCGCGGCCGTCGGCCCCATCGCGAACGCCACAGAATCCGTACTCGGCCCGTGACTGGCAGGTGCAGGCGAACTCGGATCGCGCCTTGCGGCGCGCGCGCCACCGGCAGGGGACGCCGCGGCTGTTTGTGGCGGCCCTTTGTGGCCGCTTCCGGGGCGTCTCGGATATCCGCTCTGGCCGCGCTCCGCGCGGCACCACCGGCGCGGCCGGTGCTACCCACGGATCGCGGCTAGCGGCGCACGGAGGCGAATACCCGGAGTGGAACATTCATCAGGGTGTGTCATGGCGCTGTAGGACTGGGCCGCTAAGCTACTGGCGCGATTACTGTATCCGAGGCCAACCACCGCTACGCGTTTCTCTGCCCACAATGCGGGTGCCGACCCACGGGTCGTCGACCACTTCCGGGAGATGTCGTCCTTCTGTGAGGACTGCCTGAGCGATCGCGACATCGACGATCCGATCCCGGCGGCCTGACGACGGGTCGCCCCTGACCGAGCGACGCTTCCGCGCGTCGTCTCCGCAGGGCAGGTGCCACTTTTTCCGCCCGTAAGGTTCTACGCCAGAATGGGCCGTCGCCGGCCCGACCGGTCCGCGTTTTGCTCCGCCAATCGCGCGTGGAGCCACCGAACAAGCTGCGCGCCTTCCTGCTCCTGCGCTACACGCTGATCATCGCCACGGCGTATCTGCTGCTGGTCGAGCAGCAGTTCGCCGCGCTGTCGCCGCTGGGCGCGCTGCTGATCGCCGCTGGCGCTGGCGTCAACGTCGCGCTGGCGCCAGCTCCCGCGCCGTGTGACGGACTCCATGCGCTTCGCTGTAGCGCTGATCGTCTTCGACACCGCGTGGGTGACGGCGGCGCTGATGAGCAGCGGCCGCTTCCAGCGCCGACTTCTTCATGCTGTACCTGCTGGTCCTGCTCCTCGCGGCCATCGGCGAGAACCTGCGTCTCATCGCCGTCGCCGCCAGCGTCGTCTGTGCGGCGTACCTGTTCGGCCACATCGCGCCACCGGCGAGGCGCATGGCGAGGCGTGGACGCTCGCCGTCGCTGATCCGCGATCCCGTTCCTGTTCACCACCGCCGTCTTCTACGGCTATCTCGTCGATCAAGCACCCGCCAGGAGAGCCAGCGCGCGCTGACGCGCCGAGACGCTGGCGCGCGCAACTGGCGCGCACGCCGTCACCGAGTTCAAACTGCTCTACGCCAAGGCGCAGGAAGCGGAACGCATCAAGACCGAGTTTCTGGCCACGCGTCTCGCATGAGCTGCGCACGCCGCTGACCGTCGTTGATGCGGCTACGTCGACCTGCTGATCGACGACAGCTACGGGCCGGTGAACGCCGATCAGCGCGGCGCGCTGCGGGCGCGTGCGCAGCCGAGCCGCATCCTGCAGCAGGCCATTGCCGCGCATGCTCGACGCGCAGCCGCATCGACTTCGGCCACGAGCGGCTGCGCTGCAACGAGTTCGATCTCAACGAGCTGCTCGACGACGTCTGCGCGCGAGCTGCCGGTGCCGCGGCGTGGCGCTGCAATGCGGCAGTTCGATCCGGACATCCGTCTGCCGCTGCGCACCGACGAGAGAAGGTGCGCACGATCGTGCGCAATCTGGTCGAGAACGCCTGCAAGTACACGCGAGCGCGGCATCGTGCGCATCGAGACCACTGGGACCGTCGAGCGCGACGAGATCGAGATCGCGCGTCGACCGACAGCGGCATCGGCGTCGCTCCGACCGAGACTCAACGCGATCTTCGAGGCCTTTCGCCAGGGCAGCAACCGCCGGCGAGCTGGTGCAGCAACGGCGTCGGCCTCGGCCTCTACATCGTGCAGCGTCTCGTCGGCGCCGCCTGGACGGCGAGGTGAGCGTCGACTCGCAGCTCGGCATGGGCTCGACGTTCACGGTTCGCCTGCCGCGTCTGCTGCCATCGCGGCGACGCGGTGGCGGCCGGCGACGCGCAGCGACTAGTGGGGCTGAAGGCGCACCTCGCCGCTGCCCGGCGCCGACGCGCGGTTCATGGCCGATACGTGGCGGTGAGCCGGTCGTCCGACGGCTTACGCATCAGGCTAGCAGCGGCCTCGGTCACCGGCTGGTGCACCCAGTGACGCCCGCTGCGCTACATCGCTCGTTCCTGATGCTCTGGCACTGTCCGGCCTTCGACTGAAGGGAGGAACGCATGGCGATCAGCCGGACCTGCTCGCGCGCGGGCGCGAGGTGACCACCGCGCTTGTGGGGCGATCTGATGAAGTCGGCGCCGGCGTTGCCGGCGGCACGCGCTGTGCGCCGGAGTTCTTCGGTCTGGTGACGCAGTTCGTCTTCGGCATGTTCTGGTCGCGTCCCGAATCTCGACCTGCGCAGCCGCAGCGTCTGCACGGTGGCGCAGCTCGCCGCCCTCGGGAAGACCGACGAGCTCAAGGGCCATCTGCTCGGCGCGCTCAACCTCGGCATCAGCCGCGAGGAGCTGATCGAGGTGCTGATGCAGACCGCGCTGCTATGCCGGCGTGCCGACCGCCGTGCGCCGCGCTGAACGCCGCCGCCGAGGGTGCTCGAAGAGGTAGCGGGCGCCCGCACGTGGCGCGGACGAGCTCGGCGCCGCCGGCGCCGCGGCATTGCGGCCTGTGTCGGGCGTGCTGCGCTGCGCGTCGCCGTGGCGGTCGTGCTGGCGTGGCTGGCCGCTCTGTACCCTCGGATTGCTGCGTACCTGCGTCTTCCTGCCGCCGCTGGTCACCGCGCTGCAGTTGCAGCGCTGGGTCGAGCACGGCGACCGGCCGGGCTCGGCGACCGGGTTCGTGCCGCTACGAACGCCTGGGACCGACATCTGCCGCAAGGCCGTGATCGCGGCCGAGGACTCGCGCTTCTATCTAGCATCACGGACTCGACATCGAAGGCATGCGCCAGGCGGTCGAGGACAACATGCGCCGCGGTCGGCTGTGGCGCGGCGGCTCGACGATCACCCAGCAGCTGGTGAAGAACCTCTTTCTCACCACGCTACGGATCGTTCGTCCGCAAGGCGCTCGAAATCCCGCTCAGCCTGCTCGCCGAGCTGATCCTCCCACAAGGACCGCATCCTCGAGCTGTACCTGAACGTGGTCGAATGGGGACCGGGATCTACGGCGGTCAGGCCGCCGCCGAGCACTACTACGCGAGCGCCCGCCGCGCTATCTGAAGCCGCGAGCAGGCAGCCCGCCTCGCTGCCTGCCTTCCTGCGCCCGCGCACCGCACGCCGCAGCGCATGAACGCCTACGGCGCCAAGATCCTGCGCCGTATGTAAGCGCCGCCGCCCGTCGGGCGGCCTCCACAGTAGCCGATTCTGTAGCACCGCACCTGTTGCTATGCACGGCGCAGTGCCCGCACTGCATCGCTCACGTTGGCAGCGAGACGAACGCCGCGCACGAACATGTTTGCTGATGACTGAGATGCGCTTGGCACGTCGCCTGCTGTATCCCCGGCAGGAGAATCAGGCGAAGGGAGGACGTGAACGTGGTACCCATCTGATATGACAGCGTGAGCTGAGTTCGTTGCTGGTTGGGATGAACGTGCTCATCGCTGATCGCCGCGCGGCGGCTGTTGCCGTCAGCCACGTGGAATCAGCCAGATCACGACCTTCCTCTCGCACGACCTCCGCAGCGAAACCCAGGTTGGCGGTCGTTGGCAACTCGTCCAGCGCCCCTCCTCCAAGAGGGAGGATGCGCCGAGAGCGACGACCTCAGTACCCCAGGCGGCTTGATCGAGCGTCAGCGAATTAGGCGCGCAGCCCCCAGCGCCTCGCCTATGCGGCCGAGGGCATCATCGATGTCCTCGGCCGCTATGTTTGATGGTCACGGCACGAAACGAGTGCCGGTCGACCGGATTGATCAGCACCTCGCGTTCGAGCAACGCGCCCTGCAGCAGCCGGCCAACGTCGGCGCCGCGGAAAGACCATGTTGGTCTGCGGCAGCGTCGACATCGAGGCTGAGCGCTGTGAGTCCTTCAGCCAATCGCGCGGGCATGGCCATGATCGGCCAGCCGCTCGACGTGATGCTCGAGGGCATACAGACCGCGCAGCTGCGAGAATGCCCGCCTGGCGCATCCCGCCGCCAGCATCTTGCGGACGCGGTGCACCCGATCGATCAGCTCGGCGGAGCCTGCAGACCAGTGACCCGGCCGGCGCGCCGAGTCCCTTTGACAGACAAAACGAGACCGAGTCGAATCCCTCCACCCAGGCCGGCGCCGGAATGCCGCTTGCGACCACCGCATTCCAGAGGCGCGCGCCGTCGAGGTGCAGTCGCAGGCCGCGCTCCTTTGCGGCCGTGACGACGGCACGCACCTGCCTCGAAGGGGAAGATGCGGCCGCCCGAGGCGTTGTGCGTGTTCTCGATCGCCACCGTGCTCACCGCGCGCGTAGTGACAGATGGTCGCGCGGCGGCAGCGCTGCGACGACGTCGTCGGCGCTGAAGAAGCCGTTGCTGCCGATGGTCTGGATGTGCACGCCCGACAGGGCCGCTGCTGCGCCCGACTCGTAGCGCAGCGCGTGGCACGCTGCGCCGGCCGAGAACCACGTCGCCGGGCTGCGTCAGGGCCCGCAAGCGCTCGCCTGATTCGCCATCGTTCCGCTGGGCACGAAGATCGCCGCGGGCAGGCCGAGCCGCGCGGCGGCGAGCGCCTGCAGGCGATTCACCGTCGGGTCCTCGCCGTACACGTCGTCGCCGACCTCCGCCGCCGCGATGGCGGCGCGCATCTCCGCTGTCGGACGGGTGACCGTGTCGCTGCGCAGATCGATCGTCTTCAGTACGTACGCCTCTGCTTGTCTCTGCGCTGCGCTGCGCCCGCGATCAAGCCGCCGCAGGTTGCGCGCTCAACGGCGCGGCCGGCTGAGCTCCGATGCTGGTGACGCGCAGCGCGCGCGCGCCGACGCCAGCGCGACGCTTCGAACTTCCAGTTCGCCGCGCCGAAATGGTGCGCCAACAGCGCGGCGTACTGTCCGAGATGATCGCCGTGCAAGCTCTGCAGCGCGCGAGCGACGGCGACGTGGAAGCGCGCTCGCGATTCGACGGCTGCGATCCGTAGGTGAGCCGCTTGCGTCAGCGGGTGCCTCGAATGCGTATTCGCCGTTCGGATCGCTGCCGTCCTTGCGGATGAAGTCGCGCGCCCTCGACGCGCGGCGAGCGCGGCATCGATGGCGTCGGTGGCCAATACCTCCGGTGCGCCGGGGGTGGCGGTCTGGCTCGACAGCACGTGGCGCAGCACGACGGGCGAAAACGCGCGGCCGATCACCGATGCGGCCTGGAGCACCAGTTTGTGACTGCTCGGCATGCGGTCGAGCCGGGCGGCGAGCAGTGCCTGCACGGTCGCAGGGATCGAGGGATCGTCGATCGGCTGGCTCAGCCGCAGCGGCGCCGATTCGCTGCGCCGCGCGTCGCCGTCTGTGGTCTCCGACGAGGCTCGGGGAGTCAGCACGCCGTGATCGAGAAGCGACTGCACGACCTCCTCGACGAAGAACGGATTGCCGCCGGTGCGATCGCGGATGAGCCGGCGCAGGTCATCCGTGGAGCCGCCGTCGCCGACGAGGCGGCGCACACAGCACGTCGACAGTCGTCGTCGTCGCCGCAGCGCCGAGCGCGATCTCGCCGATAGTAGGACGCATCCATCCAGTGCGGCACGGTAGCCGTGACGGAAGTTGGCCAGCACGCGTCCGCGTCCAACCAGAGCGCGGCGACGATATCGCCGAGCAACGCCTCCGGCGTCCGGGGTCGATGCAATGGCGCATCGTCGATGAACAGCTACCAGCGGCGCGGCGGCAGCTCTGCGCTGGATCAGGTGGCCGAGAAACGCCACCAGCTCGAGCGCGGCGTTGCTCGTCGAGCAGCGCCAGCGGTGCCGTCGGGATCGGCCACCTCAGCACGTCGAAGACCAGCGGCAGCGGGGCCGAGAAACCTGCGGCTGAGCTGCAGGTAGGCTACGGCGGATCTTGCGCCGGCGGACGTCGGCGGGATCTTCCGGATGCAGGTCGAAGAGCGAGCGCAACAGCTCGCGGATGGGGAACCAGGCGACATTGGCGGCATCGGCGAGCAGTGGTCTGTTCGCCAGCACGGCGCCGCGCGCGCGCAGCGCCGCACCAGCTCAGGCACAGACGCGTCTTCCGCCGACGCCGGGTTCGCCGACCATGCCGACGAGGCCAGCCCGCGCCCGGCCATCGCCTCGTCGAGGGCTTGTTCGAGCTGCGCCAGCTCGCCGCCGCGTCCGACGAAGGCGCGTCTTGCTGCGCGCCAGGACGACGTCGATGCGCGTGCGCTCGCGCAGCGCGCCAGCTCCAGCTCATGTGTGCAGGTGCACCGGCGCGCTGACGCCGCTTGAGGGTGAACTCGCCCAGGTCAGCGCAGCTCGAGAAGTACTCGCCGACCAACGCCGCGGTCGGCGCTGTGCGACACGAGACCGTATTCGCGCGCGGCGAGCTGCTCGACCGCTGCGCCAGGCCGACCGCGTATGGCCCTGCGCCGTGTAGTCCATGCGCAGTTCGTCGCCGATCGTGGCGCCGACCACCACCTCGCCGGAGTTGAGCCCCATGCGCACGGCAAAGCCGAGGGCCGCGCCGCCGCCGATCTCTTCGCCGAAGGCGCGCAGCTTGTCGCGCAGGTCCAGCGCGGCGTGGCAGGCGCGCTCCGGCGTGGTCCTCGTGCGCGATCGGCGCGCGCAAACAGGGCCATGATGCCGTCGCCGGTGTACTGGTTCACCGTGCCCCTCGTAAGCGATGCACGCCGTCGTTGAGGATCTGCGAAGAAGCGATCGAGGATGCTGTGCCAGGCCTCGGCGTCAACCTGTTCCGCCAGCGCCATCGAGCTCTGGATGTCGGCGAAGAGCACCGTGACCTGCTTGCGCTCGCCTTCCAGAGTCGCGCGTGCCGGTCAGGATCTGTTCGGCGAGATGCTTCGGCGTGTACGCGCGGCGCGCGCGCGCGGCTGGCGGATGGCTGCTGCACCGGCGGCGGCGTCAGGCGAGCGCCCGCCTCCTCGCAGAACTTGTGCGGTCTCGCGGTTTCGTGCCTGCACGCGACGGCAATGCATCCGAGGCTCTTGCCAGCGCCTAATCGGGAGGGAGGGGGAATCCGTTACGATGAAAGACCGCTCGTCGCCAAATGCCTCGCTGAAGGCGCTGCGCAGCACGTCCTCGTCGCGTTCCTGTACAACCGCGTCGACCTGCGCGCGGCGCGCGGTCGTCGCCGGTAGACCGCCAGGCGCACGAATGGCTTTCACGTGCAGTGCAGCGGCGCGAAGTCGCGCACATGCCCGAGCAGATAGTGCGATCGCTTCGTCGTGCTTGAGGCATGGCGACGGCGGGCGAGCAGCGCGGCGCGGCGCAGCGCGACAGTCGATGGTGTTCCAGAAATCCGCCGGAGGTCGACCGGCGCCTCCGGCCGGCTGTGAGGCGCCGAGTGCCAGCGCCGCCGCCTCGGCGATCGCGACGTCGTCGCGACCGCCAAATCCCTCGACGAAGGCGAGGCGTATGCGACGAGCGCCAGCGAGAGCGCCGTGAGCACCACCCGCCGATGCACCGGTGCGGTCAGTCGCCGACCAGCGCTTTGAAGCGCAGCAGCGGCACCGCGGCCGGTTCTCGCCTGAGGCCAATGCCTGCGCCGCCATCTTGCGAACGGGGATCTCGCGGTCGGCGAGCAGGTCGGCGATCTCGACCAGGTAGTCCGGATGCGGTGCACGCGCACCAGACGCCAGCGCGCAGGTGCCGCGCAGCTCGGTGGCGGTGTCGGCGCTTGCCCCCACACCGGCTCGAGCTGCACGTGGCGGATGCCCTCAGATACACACCGATCTCGGCCGCACCGATGCGGTAGAGCGCATCCGCGATCGCCGCCTTACCGGCGCAGCCGGCGTCGCTGCGCAGCGGCTGCACGGGAGCCGCGCGCCTGAACGAGGTCACCGGGCTCACGGCACGAGATCGACAGCTCGAAATCGCCCACGATGCGCGCGGCCCGCCGCCGCGGCATGGCCAGACTTGCCGCCCAGCGTACTGCGCAACAACGCCGCGAAGGCCGGAGACGATGGTTCGCTCCGCGCTCGCGCGAGCTCTTCGGCAGCACCGGCCTCCAGCGCGTGCGCGCGCGCCATGGCCGTCGTTATCCGCCGGCAGCAGCGGTAAGGCGTCTGCCGCCGCGCAGCTGGGGTTGCGCGAGCCGTGAGCGCGTTGGTAGCGTCCGGCGCACGACCGATCTGCGCCGCGCACGCTGGAGGTGAACGACGCGACCGTACGCGGCCTGGAACGCTCACGATCCAGGCGCCGTCGCGGCGGTTTCGCCGAGGACGCCGTCGTGCGAGAGTCGGCGGCGCGGCGTCGCGCGGCGTCGCCGCGATCCGCGCCCGCGCCGCGGCCCTGTTCACGCGCCTTTCCCGACCTGCCTCGAGCGCCTCGAGTTGCTCATCGACGGTGACGGCATGCCGACCGCTCGGATGTTGAGCGGGACGCACAGCGAGTTTTGCTTGTTCGAGCATCGAGCCGACCGGCCGCGCGGTGCGCGTCGAGGTAACGACGTTCTCGCGCGCCTAGGCACGCGACGGACTCGTCGTCGAGGACGTGCACATGTCCGCGCGTCGCCGGCCTGCTGGCGCAGCTCTCCTGATCGCAGCGCTGGCTCGGATCGCCAGCGAAGCAAGAAAGCGTGAGGCTGGTCGTCGCAGTTGCGGTCGGCGCAATGCTCGGCGGATCTCATCGCCGCACTGGCGCTGCGACCGACGTACGCCAGCAGCCAGCGACCGTCCGGGCGGCGTCTGGCGCGAACGCGCCTGAAGTCGCCGAGCGTGACCTGCCGCTGCCCGCCGCCAACCCGACAACCTGACGAACCAGTCGCCTTGAGCCGCTTCGACGATCTGACGCGCGCGTTTCGAGACGATGCAGGTGGCGCCGACACCTGCCGCCCCCGCCGCGGACGAGCCGAGCGAGCTGATCGGACCGCAGCGGCTTGCGGTCGCGGTGGCATCGCCCAACGGCGGCCGACGGAAAGTGGATTGCGTTAACGGTCGCGGCGCTGCGCAACGGCGGCGGCCAGCGCTCCTGGGTCCGCCGAGCAATTCATCGGAATTGTAATCCGGCATGGCGCAGCTACCGGCTCTCCTGCAACTGCTCCGAGCGGTGATTCGGCACGCCGATGCCGTCTACCTATTCCAGTGCGCGACACTGGCGCAGGAGAGATCTATGCGCGCAATCGCCGGAACGTTTCGGTCCCTCGCCGAGGGCAGGCGGGCAGCGGAACGGCTGGCCGCGATCGTCGGTGCGAAGAACGTGAACCTGCTTGACGCCCAGTCGCGGCGAGCTGAAGTCGAAATCTGTTCCGACCACCGAAGACATGCCGCCGGTCGGCGCGCCCATGGGAGCGACCGTCGGCACCGCACTCGGGGTGGCGACGGCGGCGGTCATGATTCTGGTCTCGGCGCGATCACCGCTCTCGGCGTGCGCCGCGGCGGCATGCTCGTGCGGAGCGGCGGGCGGAATTCTCGGCTGGAAGGCCGGCGACGCCGCCGATCGCGCACTATACGGGCGGATTGCCGGCCGACGAGGTCTACTTCTACGAGGATGCGCTGCGTCAGGGCGCACCGTGATTGGTGGCCATCGTCGAAGAGCCGGACAAGGAGCCGACCGTGCGCGATGTGCTGAGCGCCTGCGGTGCCGAGAGTATCGACGCGGCGCGCGAGCGCTGGTGGTTGGGCCTGCGCGACGCCGAAAGGAGCACTACGAAGCCACGGGCGAAGCCCTGCGACGACAAGATCGACGAGCACGAGCGGCTGTATCGATACGGCTTCACTGCAGCCGTGACCGGCGGCCTGCGCCCGCGCCGGCTCGAAGATCTCGATCTCTGGGCGCATCTCGATTCCGCACGAGCGCGGTATGGTGCAGCGCGGCTATGAGCGCGGGCTGCAAACCCGCCGAGCGACCCGCGAGACCGAAGCAGCGGCTGCGCGCAAGAGCGCTTAGCTACGGAAGGGGCCGATCTCAAGGCCGCGATCGAGGTGGCTCGACTTCAAGATCAGAAGAATAGGGCGGCGCGTTTGTCTCACCTATCATGCCGCCGCTGGGTAGCACGCGGCGCCTCCGTGCCGGTGGCGGCCCGCAGGACCGCCGCGTGAACTAGCCGGTGTTTGCGTCGCACTGGCGCGCTGGCGCGCGCCACCGGCGCGGAGGCGCCGGTGCTACCGACATGGCCGGTCGTACCCGAAATCGTTCTGTCGGGTCCCGTTCAGCGGTACTGGCAGGAACGGTTCGCGTTCCTCGCTCCATGACTGCTCGTCTGCTGCGGCGAGCGCATGCGAGGTCGGCCGGCGTGGCGGACGCGTCGTCGACACATTGCGCCACCAGGTCGCTGCCGTTGAGCAGATCGAAGGCGAGGCGGTCGCTGCTCGTACTCGTAGTGGAACTCGCGCCAGATCGGATACTCCGGGCGCAACCCGCGCAGCGGCTTTGAGCGCCAGCGCCACCAGGCGCCAGGGCGAAAGCGCTCGTGATCGTACGTGCGGTCGTCGACGTGAATCTGCACTCCAGCGCACAGCAGATCCGACGTGCTTCTGGAACGTCGGCTCGAACCAGCACGTCCGTAGCCGGCAGCCCGCCAGCCACTCGGGTGCCTGCGTGCGCATGGCGGCGAGCAGCGCGCGGCGTCGAGGTCCGGCGCGCCGAGCAGCTCGAGCGGCGGGTCGTGCCGCGCCCCTCCGGACAGCGTCGTACCCTCGATCATCACCGTGCCCGGAAAGCAGCGCGCCATCGACAGGTTCGCAGCGTTGGGACTCGGGTTCACCCAGTTGCGCTCGCCGAGCGGCCAGCCGAATCCCGGTCCCTGCGCCGGCTCCCAGCCCTGCATGGCGACGACCTCGCAGTTCGACGTCGAGCTTGCAGCGTGCGCACGAACCAGCGCGCCGAGCTCGCCGAGCGTCAGGCCGTGGCGCATCGGCAGCGGCCCGGCGCCGACGAAGCTCTCCCAGCCGCTGCGCAGCCGCAGGCCTTCGATCGGGCGTCCGGCGGGGTTCGGGCCGATCGAGCACCCAACCGCTTTGCCGTGCCGCGCCGCCGCTTCGAGGACGTAGCGCAGCGTCGGTGACGAACGTGTAGATGCGCGCAGCCGACGTCCTGCAGGTCGACGAGCAGCACGTCGAAGCTGTCCATCATCGCGGCGGTCGGCCGGCGCACCTCGCCGTACGAGGCTGTAACACCGGGATGCCGTGAGATCGGGTCGGCGAAGTCGGTCGACTCGACCATGTTGTCCTGCTTGTCGCCGCGCAGGCCGTGCTGCGGACCGAACGCGGCGGTGAGCTGCGCGTCGCCGCAGCGCGGCCAGCGCGTCGAGCGAGTGCGTCGAGATCCGCGCGTCACCGAGGCCGGATGGGCGAGCAGCGCCGACGCGGCGTGCCGGCGAGCGGCGCGCGCAGAGCAGGCTCGGCGAGCAGGCGATCGATGCCGAATTGCATTTGCGTGCGAGGCTACCACTGAGCCGCGCGGCGGCTCCAGCCGCAGCGTGAATCCCGAGCGCGTCGTGGAAGTCCGGCTTGCCGGCGGGATGCGCGCAGCGCCCAGTAGCGAGCGCGCGCCGTCGCTGCGTCTCGATGACCGCCGACAGGCCGAGCCGCAGGGCGCGTCAGGTCGGCGGGCGCAGGCGGGCGAGCGGCAGCGCGGCGACGACCTCGAGCTGCTGATCCGCGGCGCGCGGCTAATCCGCGGTGTGCGATCCTCGTCGACGAGCCGCCTCGATCTCGCGATAGGAGCGAAACTGGTATCCCGCCCATTCGCTCGACGGGGAGAAGTTGAGCTCGTGGTAGGCGGTCGCCGGCGCTCGGTGGCGACGAAGGCCTCGAAGCAGGTGTGCTCCAGAGCTGATGGACAACGCGTGGCCTGGCTGCGGCGCGCACGCGCGATGCGGGCAGATCGCCGTCGGCGCGGAACGTGAGCCGCAGCGTCCCGTCGGTCGCTCGCGACGCGCTGACCGGCGATCGCGCGCACCGCGTCGCAGGGCGTCGCTGGGTGGCAGAGTGAGGCACTCGCCGACTGCGTGACCATGGCGATGCTAGCGCGGCAGGTAGCCGCGATAGTTGCCCACGGAACGAAGCTGGTCACCGTCCATAACGCGTTGGCCGAGATAGCGCGCCTTCTGTTGAACAGCACAAGTTCTGCAGGCACCGGAGAGTGCAGGCAGTGCGAGGTGCGGCGTCTCGCTCGCTCCGCTCCGCGCAGCGGACGTTCATTCGAGTGCGCCTGGCGCACCTGGGCGGCGAGACGCCCGCCCCCACTGGAGGTCATGGAGCCAGGAAGACTAGCACCGGCGCAGCGCTCCAGCAATGCTGACGGCGCGACGGTACGCCGTATCGAACGGATCGATCTCGGGGGCCGCCGCTCGCGGTGTGTGCCACAAAGAGGGAAGAACAGGCTCTGTACGAGGAGGAAGCCCCATACGCCGCCAAGCTGACCGATGGCGCCCGCGGTGGACAACCAGGAAGCGCGGCGACGTACAGCCCGCCGAGCAGCAACACGGCTTCGCAGCACCGGCGCGTCCGGGCACAGTCGGGAGAAGAGAATACGCTGCGCGCGACGCCGGGGATGCACGGCGAGCGCGACGAGCAGCCCGGAAACGGAGCGCGCGGCGAGCGCGGCTGCGCCGCCGGCCAGCGCCGCGACTGCGGCGGCCGACAAAGCCGCGCGGCCGCGACGGGGCCAGCGCGGCGATGATAGGAGCGCCGTGACGGCGATCAGGTATAACGCCTGCGCCATCGAACCAGCCCGAGCGGTGGGAAATGCGAGCAGCAGCCATAACGGCCATCCCGCGGCGGCGACGGCGCCGAACAGCGCACGCTGCGCAAGAAGGATTACCAGCGCATCATGCGATCACCTCGCTCGTTCTGCCGGCGGCGGCTTGAGCGTCCGAGCTCCGACCTCCGTCGGCGATAGCGGCGTCGCCCGGCCAGGGAAACGGCGCGCCGGCGCAGCCTCGCGCGCCAGCTCGGCGCGCACGCGCACCGCAGGCTGTCGAACTGCGCCTGCTGGGCCGCGAAGCGCGCTCGGCGAGCTGACTCCGCTTCGGCGCTGCGCTGTTCGATCTGCGCGCGCACCGCCGCGGCTTCGCTACGTCGCGGCAGCAGCGGCGGATGGCGAAGCGCGCCAGATCGTCCTTGCCGCGCGAGGGCCAGCTGACGTCCTCGTCGAGCGCCTGCACCGTCCGCGATGCGGGCGAGCGTGTCGCGTAGCCGCTTCTCGTCCTCGCGCACCGCTTCCAGGCGGGCGCGCTTCCTGGTTCAGCTCGATCTCGGCCTCGCGGACGTACTGCTTCGAGCAGCGAGCGAGCGTTCTTCGAGCGACTCGATGCACACCGTGGGCATCGGCCTTGAGCAGACAGGCCTGATGCGGTCGAACAGTCTGAGAGCCATGCGATCCTCCTGAGTGTTCAGGTGTGGTGGGTCGCGACGTGCGGTGGCTGCAAGCGACCCGGCTCGCGGTCATCGCATCGACGCTGCGCTATCTTGCTTCGGCGCGCCGGCCAGCGACGGCCTTGCGCGCTGGCTCGACTTGCTGAGCTCATTCTGCCGCGTTTGCCTGATCGGCGCCCTCGAAGGCTCCCGGCCACGGCAGCCTTCGAGACTGGTCGACGGCGAGTCGCTCCGGTCCGCCGGCGCGGACCGCAGGCGCGCGTTCATCTCGTCCCGTCTCGGCTCTGAAGTCGTCGCAGCCTGCTTGCATCGCCTCGTCGCGGCGCCCCGCCTGGACTTCGCGGGCGACCTCCTCCTGCATCTTGTTGTACATAGTCGACCGCCACCGAGCGCCCCCAGTTCGGAACGTCGATCATTGGCGTAGAACTCCGATTCGCGTCGCGCACGCTGGCGACGCGCGGAACGTCGCTGAATGCGCAAGCACGGTGCGGTTGTGCGGCTTCGCCGTACGGCGAGCGAGAAGCGCCCGAGCTCGTAGTTCGCCGGGCCTGCCTGCTGGGAACGGCGAGGCTGACCCAGATGCGGCGTTCCCGTCCGGCAAAGAGCGAGCCCGGACGGATGACGACGCCGTCGCCGGTGCTTCCGAGCGATAGCCGGCGGCGTCGACGACGCTGAACGCCGGGTGCCGGGCTGGATCTGCACGCCAGACGCCGCTGGCGACGGTGGTGCGGCGCGGCGTCGAACTCGCGCGCGAAGACGCCGCGAGATCTCGCGCGGATCCTGCACGTAGTAGTAGTTGCCGGTGCCGGCGTCGGCGAGCGCGGTCATCAGGTACTCGTTGAAGTCGGTGCCGACGCCGACGCTCGACGAGCATGTATTCGCCCTGCGCCGCGCGCCGCGCCGCGCCGCGTCAGCTCCTCCGGGCTCGCGTCGCCCCTGGTTGGCGAGGCCGTCGGAGATCAGCACCACGTGGGCACATGCGTCCGTCGGCGCGGCTGCGCTCGACGAGGTCGAGCGCCGAGATCGAGGCCGCTCGACATGTTCGTGCCGCCGTCTCGGCTTGAATCCTCGCCGACGAGTCGCCAGCAGCGCACGCCGACGTGCGCTCGTCGACCGCGGAAAGCGGGATGGCGCAGCGCTGCGCCTCGTCCGAGATACGGTCACCAGCGCGAAGCGGTCCTGGGCGCCGAGCTGCGCCAACAGCTCGCGTCGACCGCGGCGCGCGCGTGCGACGAGTCTTGTCGCCGCACATCGAGGCCCGAGCGATCGAGGATGATCACGACGTCGGTCGGTCGCCGCACGCTCTGCCGCGATGTCGCCGGGCAGCGGCGGCTCATGACGAGCCCATGCGCGCGACGCCGTCCCTGCCGAGTGAGCACGGCAGTGCGATCGAGCGTACGCCGGTGAACGTCACCGGCCCGTCGACGGCGCGGCGAACGTCATCTGGTGCTCGGTGGAATCGGCGGCGTGCGCGCGGCTGACGCCGTTCGCGGCGGCACCCGCCGGCGCGGCGGTGGCCAGCCAGCAGCGCGCCGGCGGTCGAAGAGCTGGGAGCGGTCTCGTGGTCATGCGCGGCTCTCCTTTCGCGTTGTGGCGATGCGGATCGCCGTCGTGATGAGTCTGTGGGGTGAGACGCGCGAGGAGAAGATTCGCTCGGTAAAATGAAGGTAAAAGCGACGCGCGCGGCGGCAACGCGCCGTTTACTCTCGCGCCCGAGCCGCCTACACTTGCGTCGATGAGCGGGAAACTGGCGATCCTGGTGGTCGAGGACGAGGCCGCGATCCGCAGCGGTCTGTGCGACGTGTTGGCGTTCCACGGCCACGCGCCGACGGGCGTCGAGACCGGCGAGGAAGGTCTGCGCGGAGGCGTTGGCGGCGGCGCTACGCGCTGGTGCTGCTCGACGTGATGCTACCGGCGCTGAGCGGCTTCGACGTCTGCCGCAGCTGCGCGCACGCCGACCCGAGCAGGCGATCCTGATGCTGACGGCGCGCGCGGCGTCAGAAGCCGACGTGCTGGAGGGCTTCCGCTGCGGCGCTGACGACTACGTCACCAAGCCGTTCTCGGTCGCCGAGCTGATGGCGCGCGTCGACGCGCTGCTGCGCGCAGCGGCGCCGTCGCCGCCGCCGCCGGAGCCATTCGCGTTCGGTGCCTGGTCGCATCGATCCGGCATGCGCACGCGCCGCCGTGCGACCGCGGATACGACGTCGAGCTGACCGCGCGCGAGGTGGCGCTGCTGGCGCTGTTCGCGCGCGAGCGCGGGCGCATCGTCAGCCGCCGCCAGCTGCTGGTCGAAGTGTGGGGACTGCAGCACGTCGAGCGCATTCACACCCGCACCGTCGACATGCACATGGTCAAGCTGCGGCAAGAAGATCGAGGCGCGACGACCGGGGCGCCATCGAGACCATCCGCGGCGAGGGCTACCGCTACGGGCGGTGATCGATGCGGCGCTTTCGCCTCCTGTTCCTGGTATTCGCGCTCGCGCTGCTGGCGCCGCTGGCAGTTCTCGTCCAGCGCGCGCTGCAGCAGCGTCGCGCTCGAGACGCAGCTGCAGTCACCAGACGTGTGGCCGAGCGCGTCTTCGACGAGATGGAGCGCGCCCTGTCGCGGCTGCTCGAACGCGAAGAGGGGCAGCCGTTCGATGGCTACGGCGTCGACGCGCAGACGCCCGCCTGGCCGTTCGTCGTCGGCTGCTTTCAGATCGATCCCGACGGACGGTCCAGGCGCTGTCGCCGGCCGCGATCCGGCCGCGGCCGATGCCAGTGGAACGCGCCGTAGCGCACGCTTGACTGGCGCGGCGTGCGGCGAGGCGAACGCAGGTCGCGTCAGTCGGCTGAGGTCGAGCAGCGTGCCGGGCACGACGGTCGACCTGGCGCCGGAGCGCGCCGCCGCGGCAGCCCTGCGGCGCGTCCCGACGAAGGCCGCCGGCCAAGGACGTGTCGACGTTCGACGCGTTGCGCTCGCTCAACAAGCGGCGCGACGGAGCGGCGCGAAGAGCGCCTCGCACGAGTTGCACTCCGCGCCGACGCCCGGCGAACGCGCCGTGCAGCGCAGCGCGAGCGACGACAAACGGCAGGCCGGGCGCGGGCGCGATCGGGAGGGATTGCCGCGGGCGGGCGCGCCAACGACCCCCGACGCCGCGCTCGACCAGCACGAGCTGCCGTCGATGACCGGGCGCGTCATCGACGGCGACCAGCTGATGCTCTACCGCACGGTGGTGCGCGACAGCGGCAGGGATACCGGCAGGGAGTGTTGATCGATTTGCCGCGGCTCGGCGCATTGGCTGCGTGAGCAGGGACTGGGCGACGATGGCCTGGCGCGCTACGCCGCAGGTCATGTTCGCCCCGCTGCGCGCCGCGGTTCGGTCCGGTCCCCGCCGACGGCGCGACGGCGTCCTACCGTTTCCAACACCGCTTCGCGGAACCATTCGACGATCATCACGCGCCCGGCCTGCGCTGCGCGAGCTGCCGGGCGTCGAGCAGCGTCACCTACGTCTACGCGCTCGCCGCGCTGCTGCTGGTCACGGGCCGTGCTCAGCCGGCGGCGCTCTATCGGATGGTGTCGGTGGTGGTCGAGCTTCGCCGGAGCGGCGGCAGCAACTTCGTCGCTGCCGTCTCGCACGAGCTCAAGACGCCGCTGACGGCGATCCGCATGTACGGCGAGATGCTGCGCGACGGCATGGTCGCATCGGAAGCGAAGCGCGACGAGTACCACCGCCACATCACGGTCGAAGTCCGAGCGCCTCAGCCGCTTGATCAACAACGTGCTCGAGTTCTCGCCGCCTCGAGAAGGGCACGCGCGACATGGCGCTGGCGACCGGCTCGGTGGCGCCGGTGCTCCGCGAGGTGGCGGCGCTGGTGCGCCCGCACGTCGAGGGGCAGGGTTCGAGCTCGGCCTGACATCGACGAGCGAGCTGCCGCCGGTCCGCTTCGAGCGCGACGCGCTCCTGCAGGTGCTGTGGAATCTCATCGACAACGCCGTGAAGTACGCGCGCGAGTCGTCGCCGAAGCGGATCGTGCTGCGCTGCTGCGGCGCGACGGCGGCGGCAGTGCGCGTCGCCGTACGCGATCACGGTCCGGGCGTGCCGGCGCGCCAGCTCGGCAAGATCTTCGAGCCGTTCATCGGCGGCGAAAGCGAGCTCACGCGCCGCAACAAGGGCACCGGCCTCGGCCTGCCCTGGTGCGCGGCCTGGCCGAACGCATGGGCGCAACCGTGGACGGCCGCAACGCGCCGGACGGCGGCTTCGAAGTCGCGATCACGCTCCGCGCCGTCGACGGGCAACTGGCGACGACCGGTGATGGCCACTTTGATGACCGGTGGAGGCGGGCGTCTGCCTGCCCGGCGCGCCGCGCGCCTCTTCTGAACTACAACGGCGGTGTTCATGCCGCGGGGCGCGAGACGCCCGCCTCCACTGGTCCAGCTGGCGGGAACGACCACGCGATCGAATCGATCGCCGCTCCAGGTGAGAAACACCAGGCTCGCATCCTCGAGGGGACGATCGAATTGAAACGCGACGCGCGTCGGGCCGGCGCCGTCGTGCGCGAGCACTGAGACCCGCATGCCGTCGAGATCGATCACATCGTCCTGCATTGAGACCGGGCGCGTTGATCGTGCCCGCTGCCAGCGCGAGCTCGAGCGTCCGCTCCGCCGTGCGCGTGTAGCTGCAGCGGCGTGGATGAGAATGCGAGCGTCCGCCACGAGCGCGGCAGGGGCAGCGCGATAGAGAGCGCGAAACGGCAATATGCCCAGGCCGACGATGAAGTCCGGCGCGCGTAACACGACGACCCGCTGCTCGGCGAGGCGGACGGGATCGAGATCGATGCGCTGCATCGCGGTGGCGACGCCGCTCATGCATCATCTCGCGCATCAGATACGGCGCCGTGAGCCGACCGAGGGGCGCCAGGGCGAGGTGGATGCGACGGCGAGAAAGACGCACGCTGCCGATATGAGCCGGTAACGCAGGCCCGAGCGCTGGCGCAGCACGGCCCACCAGCGCTGCAAGACGAACGCGATGGCGACCGATCCGCCCAGCATCGGCAGCACCAGACAGCGCGAGCCGGATCGGCGTGCCAGCGAAGGGCAGGGCGGCGGCGAGCGCGCCGACGATGAGCCAGCGGCTGCCGCGCCGTCCCTGGGCGTCGCGGTCGCCCAGGTGGCGCGCAACAGGAGCGCCACCATCACCACCAGAGCGCGGCGATCAGAATGAAGAGTCCGTGCAGGTCGGCGCGCAGCAGCCAGAGGTCCGCGCTACCGCCGCCGACCATCGACCCGGCGAGAAAGAGCCAGCGGCCGGGGAGCTGAGCCAGGAACGCCAGCGGCGCCCGCAATGGATCGGCGTACCCCGTGTTACCGGCGCCGCCGAGGCCGGCGAGCGCATAGAAGCACGTGTACACGACCACCAGTGCGAGCGTCGGAGCGAGCGCGCGCGAGCCGGGTTCTGGCGTCGCCTACAGCGTACCAACCACTGTAGGCGACGAGGTACGCGATGATGCCGAACGCCGCCTCGCTGGCGCAGAGCGCGAGGACGAAGCCGACGATCGAGAGCACGCGCACTGGAGCGCCGGGTGCTCTCGCGCCAGTCGATATGCGCCGCGAGCGCCAGCATCCCCAGTGCGCCGGCAACGACGACGTGGCGCGTCGCGTTCCAGAACAGGCTGGCGTGAATGCCGGAGACGGCGAACACGATCAGCGCCAACGCCGATCGGTCCGGGAGGACGCGCCGCAGCACCATCGCCAGCGCGCCGACGAGCGCCACAAACCACAGCCGTTGCCTGCAGGCGATAGCCGATGGGCCTGAGGCCCCAGAGCGCGTGGTCGAAGGCGAGCAGCGCGGAGCTGAGCGGGCGAAAGAATCGCCATCTTGAAGTCGGGGCTGAAGAACCAGGGCAGCGCGCCGGCGTTCTGCAGCGCGTGCACGTGCGCAGGCAAGCCGTCGGAGATCGTATAGAGGCGCAGCGGTTCTGAGCGAGCTGCCGGGCAGCACGCCTTCCAGCGCGCCGAGCTGGATGCAGATCGTCGGCCATGAAGGTCGTGAACGGCAGCTCGGCAAGGCCGAGCAGGACGGCGAGCAGCACGGCGGTGAGGATAGGTCGCTGCGAGCACCACTGGCACAGAGCGCTTTTCCGCGCAGCGGCGTCACCGCCGCCGAGAATTCTCTGTGCGCGCCGCTCACGAACCGTACACCACGTCCTCGGGCGCACGCCGCGGCCGAGCTACGCGAGCAGTGCGCAGCCGTCCGGCCGGGACCGCGGCGGCGTCGGGATGACGCTGGAGGCGATACGCTGCGCCGAAGACGATCGCTCCGATGGCCCAGTGCGGAAAGTGCGTCAGGAACGCGCCGATGGGACGCAGCGCCGCGTAGGCGTCGGGTACGCGGTACGCTGCGCCGGCGACATCGGCCAGCGGTACCAGGTGCGCGCCAGGTCGTAGTCGCAGTGCTCGATCGCCAGGGTCTCGTGATCGATGACACACCTGGCTTCCGCTTCGCGCACGATCGCGTTCTCCGGACAGAAATCGCCGAGCGCCAACCCGAGATCGGCGCGCGTTGCGGCGCGTAGGTCACCGCGACCTCGATCGCCAGTGCGACGTCGCCGGCGCTCAGCGTCGGCGGTGCCGAGAGCGGCGGCACGCTCGGCGAGCATTCTTCGCTCTCCATCAACCGGCCGGCACTGCCGCCGCTGCGCTTCGGGAATCGGCTGCAGATGGACCGTCGCGTGCAGCGCGCACGCACTGCGCAGCGCGCCGGCGTGCAGCGGTCGCTCTCAAGCGCGTGCCCCGTCAACCCATTCGGTGACCATTCGCGGCACCGGCTGCGCAACAGAAATCGGCGGCACGATACCGGCTGGCAGCGAGGTAGCGACGTACTCGGCCTCCTCGGCGACCCGCAACTGGTGGCGAAGACGCGCCCTTGAGCGTGCGCGCCCGTCGGCTGTCGTCAGGCGAAGGCGCTGGGGTCGATATCCCGGATAGCCGTCGCCTGCTAGCGGTGCCGCTTAGATCAGGGACAGGCCGAAGCGCCTGCAGCGCACACCCGATAGCTCACTGCCGGAGCATGCGGTCGAGGTCATCGGCTGAAAGGGACATCGTCGCCACTCTATCGGCGCAGCGGGACAGGCGCCGCGCAGGCAGATCACGGCCACCTCGCGGTCGTCGCTGAGCACGGCGCGGTCGGGTCGCGCCCAGCGCCGGCGCGCCATTGTTCGTATTCTGCGAAGCTGACGACGGCGTAGGTCGGCTCTCCGGCGGTGCCGGCCATGTGTCTTTGGTCAACGGGCTGTGATCTAGCGACACGTTGAAACTCGATGCGCGCGTATCGATGCGGTCACGGGTTGTCGCATGGCAACCGCCATGCACGTTGCGCGACACGAACAGGAGGTCATTCGAGCGAGCTGCACCGCGTGCGCCACCTGTTAGAGGCCGTGAAACGCGCTTCGCCCTGGCGTTGGACGTTGCGCCCCACCAGATCGATTCACTACGCGCGCCACCGCCGGGGTACCTGCTGGTGGGCCGACCGCGGTGGCGGCGATCGCGGGCGCCGGACCGCATGCCACCGGAGCAGCAGGACGGCCGCGCTGCCGACGGCCAGCCGACAGTGACGCGGCGTAGTCGACCCGCGCTGCCGGAACCCCACGCCGCCGGCGAGGCGGCAACCAACAGCGAGACGATCAGCACCCGGAGCCAGGGGAAGGCGCTGCTCGGCAGCGATGCGCGTGCACCGTCGCGAGCGCGGCGAGCAGCGAGAGCAGCGGCAGGATTGCAGTAAATCGTATGGCGATGAAGCTGACCGCGCGCGCGGCGAACAAGCCGACGGCGGCCATCATGAGCAGGAACATGCCGGGAGGGCGCGTAGACGAACGCAGCCGCCGATCCGGCCGCCGGCTCGCCCACGCCAGGCCAGCGCCGAGCAGCGCCGCGCGCGAAGCTGGTGAAGCTCTCCGGCTGCAACATGAGAGGCCCAGCCAACTGTACTTCGACTCGCTGAAGTGCGCCGTGGTGTTGTAGCCGAGCAGACTCCTCCAGCTCTGATGGACGAAGGCTGAACAACGCGTCGTGCAGGAAGAATCCAACCAGCGCGACGATGCTGCACACATCGCCACCGCGGCACCCGCGAGCCAGCACAACGCGAGACGCTTCGCGGTCGTGCGGCTGTAGAGCTGGCCGACGGTGGCAGACGAACAACGCAGCAGCGAGAACCAAGGCCGGCGCCACCGTTTCCCTTGGCCTTGCAGCCGATGCAGAAGCAGCAGGCTGCGAGGGCGGCGTGCGTCGAAAGGTCGACAGGTCGACGCCGCGAGCAATCCAGGCCGAGCACGAGGCAGCTGCAGACCGTGATCGCGGCAACATCGGCCGCGTAATCCGGCGTACGCTACGCCTGGAAAGCGGAAGAACGCTTCCTGCCCCATGAAGTAGGTAGCGCGAGCGTGAAAGTGCGATCACGCGCCCACGCCGAGCCGGTAGCCGCAGCGCCGCCCACACCAGCGCGCTCCACCGCTATGCCGAAGAGCGCGCAATCCAGCGACAAGCTGGTGCCGGACGAACGGATCGCCGGCCAGCCACATGAAGCTGGCCTCCATCGCGTGCCACATGCGCGAAGCGATTCAGCATCCATCCGGGCCGGTTGCGGGTGGAACGCCAGACCCATGTAGACCCACTCGTCCGCAGGAGGTCGGCTTTGGCGGTGAAGGGGAAGAGATCGCCGCGGTGCGGACGACGATCTGCAGCGGCGATGACGATCGACCAATCGCGCTCGCGGCTGACGCGACGAATGCGCGTCGGTTTTACGCTGCGCCGGTGTGCTCACTTTGATCGCGCTCGACGAACAGCGACAGGTGCTGCGCCGCTGCCGTCCCGGATGGCGCGGCTAACGACGCGCAGCGCTTCGAACTGGTCTGGCGCCGTGGAAGTCGCTCGGCACGATCGATGCGAAGCGCCGGCTCGCGCCACACCAGCTCGCGTGGTACTGAAGTCGTAGCCGTACTGGTGTTCGCCGTCCTGCCGCAGTGCGGCGCGATCAGGTGTTCGAGCTTCGTCGTGCACCAGTCCGGATGCACCTGCTGCTGAATCGCAAAGAAACGCCTGATTGTCGGCGGCGTAGGCGCGAATGATCCTCCTCGATGCCCGGCACGACGAGGCGCAAAGCGGCACGCCGCGCGCCAGATGCGATGGCATTCGCCGGACGAATGCGCGCGTGGAATCCGGATGGTGGCGAGATGCTCGAGGAGATGCGACGCGTAGGAGGCCGCGCGCTCGCCGCCGGTAAAACGGCGCAAGCCGGCCGGCAGACGCATGGCGGAGCACGCCGGGGCGGATGTTGGCATCGACGTTCACCCGGCCCGGGCCAGGAGGCGCGGGCCGCATCCGAGATTCAGGCGCAGCGCGCCGTTGCGCTCTCGGCTTGGCGGGCGAAGCTGGCGAACGCGTAGCGCTCGGCGAGTTGCGCGAAACGGGAAGCTGAGGCAGCAGCGCGCAACCAGGTCATTTCGACGACGTGCCTGTGAGCGGGCTAGCGCTCGGCCGCCGTGCGGCGACGCCGTAGCGCTGGAACCACTGCAGCATTGTGCTGCCAGCCGTCGGTCGCCGCGTCGCGGCGGTAGGACGGCCGATAGTCGGCACGTGGAAGGCCGCGGCAGCCCTCGGGGTAGATCGATGATCTCGGATGGATTATGCGCCGCTTGCAGCGCCGCGCGCATGCGCGCTCCACGTCGGCGAAAGTGGATGCCGGCGTCGGCGCCGGGCCATAGAGGCCCAGCACCGGCGCCTTCGAGCCGAGCTGATCCACGTCGAGCGGATATGCCGGCTGCAGCGCAGTCGCAAGCCGCCGACCAGCCGGCTGTACCACGCGACGCCGGCTTTTCAGCGCCGGGCTGCGGGCGGCGCGTACAGCCACGCCAACGCGGCCACCCCAGCAGAAACCGGCGATGCCGACGCGCGCCCGGCGTCGCCGCCGCTGCGCTTGGCTGCCCAGGCAACGGTTGCGTCAGAGGTCCGACATCACCTGCGCATCGGGCACCTTCGACACCACCTTGGCGACGATCTTCCCGCGGATCGGCGATCGCGTGCCCACGTTGCCCTGGCGCGCGAAGAGTTTCGGGCGCAACCGCCAGATAGCCGAGCTTGGCGAAGCGGCGGCAGACGTCCTGATGTGGTTCGTGCACGCCAAAGATCTCCTGCACGACGACCAACGATCGGCAAGCGGCGCGCCGCGTGTCGGCGCTGGCGCGCAGTAGGCGGGCACTTCGCCGCCCGGCGGACCGGAATCTTGACCTCGCCCACATCCAGACCCTGCGCATCGGTCGCCACCAGCGTCTCCGCGACGACGGGGCTGACGGCCGCGGCGAATCCGACTGGCGAGCGACGTGACGACAAATTCTCTCTCCGCGTCATGGCGTGCCTCCCGCATCGCTGCGCTGCATGGTCGCAGGCCTATCACGATCTACGCACCACACGGTGGAGATCTGGCTCCAGCTTGCACGCTGAGCTGGTCGCCACGTTCCGAGCTAGATCTCTGCAGGCGGCGCGCGTCCTCCAGGGGGCCAAGCGCTGCTACAACGGCGAGCGTGAAGCTGCTATGCGCGGGCGCGTGCGGCTACTCGCCTACATCCCCGCGATCCTCGTCGCCGCGGTCGTGCTCCTGGCGCTGGTCCTCCGCATTGCGCTCGGCGGCGGCAAGCGTCTGGAAGATCGCACCGGCGACCCGCTGCTCGCCGCGCCGGCCGCGCTCGAGGCCGTCGTCGAGCCTCGACTACCCGCCGGGCAACATCGCCGTATCGGCCGACGGGCGCGTCTTCTTCACGCTCCATCCCGACGGCGATCCACCGGCCAAGGTCCTCGAGCTGGTCGGCGGCCAACCCGTCACCCTATCCCGACGAGGCGTTCCAGCACGCCGCGGCGGCGCGCCGCATCTTCCGAGCCCGCTGCGCTCTGCGCATCGATCGGCCAGGGGCGCGCTGTGGGTGCTCGACTACGCCGACTACGGGCGCGGTCAACCGCGTCTCGCTCGCCTTCGACCTGGCGACCAACGCCGCTCGTCGCATCAGCTACGACTTCCCTCCGAGCGTCGCCGGGCTTCCTGTCGATGCTGAACGACTTCCAGGTCGATCCGCCGGGGCAGCACGATCTACATCGCCGAGACCAGCCCGTTCCTGCAGCGCCCGGCGCTCGATCGTCTACGACGTCGCGCACAAGACGCAGCCGCCGGCGTGCTCGAAGGCCACCCGTCGGTGGCGACGCGAGGACTACGTCATCCAGGCGCCCGACCGCGACATGATCGTGCTACGGCCTCTACCACGATGCGCATCGCGCGTCGACTCGATCGCGCTCGACACGCGCGGCGAGTGGCTCTACTACGGCGCCGTCACCGGCGACCGCCTGCTACCGGATGCGCACGCCGCGACCTCGAACGACGAGTCGCTCGTCGCCGCGGCGCTCGCCGCGCGCGTCGAGGACTTCGCGGCCAAGACGCTCAGCGACGGCATCACGATGGACGATCGAGGACAACGTCTACCTGAGCGACATGGAGCACTCGGCGGTCGTCGGCCTCGGGCAGGATCGGCGCTCACGACGCTCGCTCAAGGATCCGCGCCTGCGCTGGCCGGACGGCTTCAGCTTCGGCCCCGGCCGGCTGGCTCTACGTCACCTGCAGCTCGCTGCAGAACGTGCTGTTCGTGCCGACGCAGCGACGATGCGCGCGCACGCGCCGTATCAGATCTTTCGCTTCAGTCCGGCGTCAGCGGCATCCCCGGCCACTAAAGACATTCACGGCGGGAGACGCAGGAGGCGCGGAGGGCAAAGTCTCTCTCCGCGTCTCCGCGCCTCCGCGGTGGAAATTTTTCGTCAGACGTCGACGTCGTCGATCTTCGGCGCGCGCTCCATGATCAACTTGAAGCGCGGCTCGACCTCCTTGCCCATCAGCGTCTGGATGGTCTGCTCGGCGCGCGCTCGTCGTCGGCGATGGCGACGCTGCAGCAGCGTGCGGCTGGGTCGGGATCGAGGGTCGTCTCCTTGAGCGTCGGCGGGTTCATCTCGCCGAGGCCCTTGAAGCGCTGCACGACGGCCTGACTTGCCGTTGGCGGCGCGCGAGGACGCGATCGCGCTCCGGCGTCGCTCAGCGCCCAGTGCACCTGTTTGCCGACCTCGATCTTGAAGAGCGGCGGCTGGGCGATGAAGACGTAGCCGCCTGATCGATGAGCGCGCGCATGTGGCGGTAGAAGAAGGTCAGCAGCAGCGTGCAGATGTGGTGGCCGTCGGAGTCGGCGTCCATCAGCAGGCAGATCTTGTGGTAGCGCAGCTTGCCGGCGTCGAACTGCTTGCCGGTGCCGCAGCCGAGCGCCGAGATGATGTCGTTGAGCTCGCGGTTGGCGAGCACCTTGCTGCAGCGACGCCTGCTCGGCGTTGAGCACCTTGCCGCGCAGCGGCAGGATGGCCTGGAACTCGCGCGCGCGGCCCTGCTTGGCCGAGCCGCCGGCGGAGTCGCCCTCGACGATGAACAGCTCGCTGCGCGCGGGATCGGTCGAGCTGCAGTCGGCCAGCTTGCCGGGCAGGTTGAGGCCGGTGCGACACCGCCGATCTTGCGCTGCACCTGCTCGGCGGCGGCGCGCGAGGCGCTGCGGGCGCGCGCCGCCAGGATGACGCGCTCGGCGATGGCCGTCGGCCTGCGAGCGGTTCTGCAGCAGATGGTTCTCGAGCGCTGGTGCGGATGAAGTTGTCGATCGGCGCGCTGACCTCGGGGTTGTTGAGGCGATCCTTGGTCTGGCCCCTGGAACTGCGGGTCCTGGATGTAGAGGCTGAGGATCGCGACCAGCCCTCGCGGACGTCCTCGGCGTCGATCGTCAGGCCCCTTCGGGCGTCAGGTTCTGCACGTTGAGGTAGTTGCGCACCGCCTTGGTGAGGCCGTTCTTGAAGCCGGCCTCGTGGGCGCCGCCGGAGCCGGTGGGGATGCCGTTGACGAACGAGCAGCACGTGCTCGTCGGTCGCTTCGGTCCACGGCGACGGCGCACTCGACGATCAGGCCGTCGCGGCGCTCGGCGTAGAACGGCTCGGCGATCGCCTGCTTGCCGCGCTCGTCGATCAGCTTGCTGATGTACTCGGCGATGCCCTGCTCGTGCTGGAATGTCTCGGTGGTCTGCCGTCGACCTCGTTCTCGAACACCAAGCTGCAGGCCGCGATGCAGGTAGGAGCGCGACTCGAGCCGCTCGCGGATCACCGCCGGGTTGAACTGGGTCTTCGGGAAAGATCGTCGCGGTCGGCGGTGAAGGTGATGGTGGTGCCGGTGCCGCGCGCCGGCCCGACCTTCTTCAGCTTGCCGGTCGGCGACGCCGCGCGCGAACGACTGCTCCCACAGGAAGCCGTCGCGCTTGATGCGCGCCATCATGCGACGACGACGAGCGCGGTGACGACCGAGGCGCCGACGCCGTGCAGGCCGCCGGCGTGGTAGTAGTTGCGGTTCTCGAACTTTGCCGCCGGCGTGGCAGCGTGGTGAGGATCAGCTCGAGCGCCGGACGCTTGTGCTTCGGGTGCACGTCGACCGGAATGCCGCGGCCGTTGTCGGTGACGGTGAGCGTCTCGCCGTCCTTGTGGAGCGGTCACGGTGATGCGTGTCGCAGTGGCCGTTCATCGCCTCGTCGACCGCGTTGTCGAGCAGCTCCCAGACGCAGGTGATGCAGGCCGGTGCTGTCGACGCCGCCGATGTACATGCCGGGCCGCTTGCGGACCGGCTCGAGGCCCTTCGAGGACGGTGATGTCCTTCGCGGTGTACTTCTGCTGCGCCATGCTGGTTACACGCGGCGACGCGGGCGTCGAGCGGGTCGCTGACCCCAGACCGTGTTGCTGCCGCCACTCCTCCTCGTCGGCGCCCGGCACAGTGCCACAGCGGGGAAGCACGATCCAGCCAGTGCGCGCACGGATGCGCCGCGCGTGAATCGCGGATGGAGCGCTCGCTTGCGCCGTTGACCTCGCGCGCCCTTGCATCTTTTATCAGCGCTATAAGATTGTCCCGTCGCGGCGTGAGGGGGCTCTATGGCAGGCACGAGAGCGATCCGTCGGGTCGGGTCGTGGCTCGTGGTGCTGATAGCGGCGCCAGCGCGTCGGCTGCTGCACGCGCGCGCTCGACGAAGACGGTGACATCAACGCTGGCGTGCGCGCCTACACCGCGGCGCGCATCGCCACGCAGGACACCGACATTCAGCTGCATGCAGCAGGCGCCAGGTCGCATCACGACGCGCAGCCTGACCTTCCCGGTATCGTCGGCCGGCCATTTGCGCCAGAGCCGGAATGTTCGTCGAGGCCGACGCTCGAGCACGATCTCAATCGCTTGGTCAAAGAGGGCTTCGGCCCCCTCGCGCTCCTGCAACACGCTGCCGTTCAGCATCCGCAAGCTCTGCTACATCGCTCACCGTATCGCGGCGAGTACGAGGGCGTGTACGACTACGGCCCTGCCGAGTACCGAACGCGCATACCAGTACTTCAATCAGACGCTCGTGCCGGCCAGTCCGATCACCGGCGTGCCTGCCGATGTCGGCGAAGTCGCGCCAGCGCCTGCGCCGACATCGCGGTGCCTGCGCAACCGCCTCTTCCAGGCCTACCTCGCAGGCCGAAATCGGCCAGGTCTGTTCATCCGCTTCGGCCGCCAGATCTCTCGCCTGGGGCGAGACCGACGTCTTCCGCCTGCTCGACAACATCAACCCGCTCGACAACAGCTTCGGCGGCTTCCTCGTGCCGCTCGACGAACGGCGCGTGCCGCTCGACATGCTGCGCATCAGCTACCAGATCGGCGACATCCCCTGACTGCCGTTCTACGAGGCGTACCTCGAAGGCTTCGCGGCGATCGACAACAACGTGGGCTTCGATCGCCCGGCATTCCCGACGGCTCGCCGTGGCAGCTCCCGAACCTCGTGCCATCCGCGGCGCAGACGCACGGTCAGCGTCAGACGCCGCCGCGCGGACGGTCGAGGACGCTCGCGGCGGCGTCCAGCTCAAGTTCATCAGCCATCGGTGCCGGGCATCGAGACCGCGACGTTCGCGCATCGCGCACTACTACACGCTACCTCGACACGCCGGCGGTGCAGATCGTGACGACGCAGATCTTCCCAGCTGCCGATCGGCACGCGGAACCTGGGCGACGGCTTCTCACGCGCTGGCGCTCGCAGATCTGCGCCGCGCGTGTGCAGATCACCGGCGGCGAGCGCATCGTTCGCCATCCCGCCGCAATGGGCGCGCGTGCTCGGCTTCACGCGGCGAGCCGATGCGTGCGCAGCGAGCTCGCCTACTTCCACGACGAGCCGCGCTACTCCCAGTCGCAGCTCGATCCGTTCATCTTCGCGTTGCGGCAGCGGCATCGACGCGGCCATGCGGCACGCCCGGGCCATCCCGGTTCGGGGCCGAACGGCTGCTGCACGGGCGCGTCGCGTCGGCGATCTCGTCGAACTACGATGCTCGGCCTCGACACGCAGCAAGCGCATCCGCTGGCTCAATCCCGAACGCGTCGTTTCTTCATCACCACGCAGTTCTTCTACAAGCACCTGCGCAACGCGATGAAACGCGCACGGCCATCGAGACGCCCGCGGCGCCGCTGCCCGGACAGCCGCTGATCTTCGACGGCGAGGTGTCTGCCGGTGACGCGCAAGACCTACTCGCCCGATCGCTGGGGTCTGCCGTCGGCAGCGGCGGAGCCGGAGTTCGTACACAACGCCGCCGACCAGTTCCTGCAGACGCTGCTGATCTGCACCACCTATGCTCGGCGGCACAGATCACGCCGAGCCTCGGCGTGCTGTACGACTGGTCGGGCTCCGTCGTGGTGCAGCCGCAGGTCACACTGCTGCGCGACCCGTTCCGCTTCGTCTTCGGCTACAGCTACCTGTGCGGCGAGCGATCTGCGCGGCAACAGCGGCACCAGCCTCCTCGCGCGACCGCGACAATCTGCTGTTCCAACCCGAGTATCTCGCTCTAACCTGGGATCGCGGGCGGCCCGCCCGCTCCGCGTTTCGGGCTACGGCGTTGCGGGTGCAGCGCAGTGGGTGCGCGAAGCGAGGTTGAATTCGGTCACGGCGACCACACGTCCCGCGGTTACAATCGACCACGTAGTCGCCGCCCTGTGGCGGCGCCCCCGCTGACGATCGGTACGATGCCTATTTCGATCGCGGCGAGCTCAACAGATGCACCCCCGCGACCTCGCGGGACAAGCCCCGCGACTACAATCGACCCCAGGCGCGTGACGGCGCGGCGCCCGCCACGAGAAACGGTGCAACCGGCGTCCGGGGGACGCTGAGATTGCACCGATGAGAGCAGACGGGCCGCCCGCGGTCCCAGCAATTATTTCCGGCGGCGTCTCAGCCAGTACAGCGCGAACACCGGTAGCAGCGGCCACGCCGAACCGCTTGGCTCGGCGACGACGGAGCAGTCGCCGAAGCGGTTGACGAGGAAGAACGCCGTCTGGCGACGGCGTTGCCGTCGGTGTGTCGGTCGGTGTGGGGATGGGCGTCGACGTGAGCGTGCGCGTGCCCGTCGCGGCTATCGACGGCGTTCCGGTCGGCGTCGGGGTTGGGCCGCCGATGATGATGTCGCCGTTGACCGACTCGGAGGCCACCGGATTGCCGTTGGTGTCGAACAGCATCACCGTTCGACAGCGTCAGCGCCGCCGTCCCGGCGACTGCGCCGGGGGCAATCATGAACTCGCAGGTGGCCATCGGTCCGGCGTCGATGGGGCTGAGCTGGATCGGATGGCTCGATGCCGACCATCAGTTTGCCGACATTCGGGATCGAGGCGGTGAGAAAATGGGTTTCGCTGAGGCGCGCCGCGATTTAGCAGCTTGTCGTTCCGGCGAAGAGCGGCGGATTATCGAAGTTGATGGTCAGGTCTGCCGCGGCAACGTTGGCTGACCCCTTCGCCAGCCAGCGCAATCATCGCGGCGACCGTGCCGCCGGCCAACCCCATGCCGCCCTCGACCGACACCACCGGTATGGCGCGCGCCGCCGTGGCGCCGAGCACGAGAACAGCCCAACCAATACCATTGCGGCGCGCGCTGGTGCGTCGCCGCCGGTGTGACCACGACCGCTTCCAACGTCCCCCGTTGCACGATCCCCCTCCGCTATTTCAGTCGGACAGATGTGTCAGCGTGCGCAGCGTGAAGTAGTCGTCAGGAAACTGCGATCTCGAAGAACTGCGAGCTGTAGCGACCGCCGAGGCGCGGCGCGGTTGGTCTTGTCGTTCACCCCGACCACCAGGTTCGGCGAGACGGCGGCGACCAGTTTCCATCGGCGCTCTTCGACCAGTGATAGGCGCACATCGCGTTGTAGAAGTACTCGCCGGCGCGATTGTGCACCAGCTTCCAGTAGATCCGGTACATGTCCTTGTCGATGTACATGATGACCTTGCCGAAGTTGTAGTACGGATCGCTCGACTCGCCTTCCAGCGATCCACACCGGACGCGGAATCGAGCACCAGGTTGTCGACGATCAGCCACGGCACGCCCTTCGCGTCCGGGCGTTTCGTAGGCGCCGCTGGAAGTACGGAATCTTGACCTCGAGTGCGGGAGTCGCTGATCGGCTGTCGGAACGAGCGGCTCGGGCTGCAGGACCGGGCGCGAGGATGTTGCTGCTCGCCGACGACCTTCCACTTGTAGTACTCGACCTTGCCGCCGTAGCAGTTGAGATCGTCGGCGAAGATGTCCATGCCCGGCCACCGGCTCGGAGCGCGAGGCGGCGCTTGCCCGGCGCACGCGGCGCGTCGCCGGCACGTAGAACCACACCTTGTCCTGCGAGGTCCAACTGTTGGTGCGCTTGACCAGACCGCCGACACCGTCGATGTCGCTGCGGCTCGAGCACGCCGCTGAGGCCCGGTGCCCTGCGAGGTTCTCGGGATTGGGGATCGGACCGCCATGCGCGGCCGAGGAAGGCCATGCTGTGAATCCACGCCTTGATGCGCTTGTACTCACCGTTGGTGTCGATGCCGTTGAGCGTGAACGTGGCACCGCCGCCGCCGCCCATGCGCGGTCGCGGAGGTGAAGTTCCACGCCATCTTGCAGCCGGCGAAGGGGTCCTTCGGGTCGATCTTCGGGAAACGGATAGCCGAAGTAGAATTCCGGCTCCTTGCCGGTCTTCACGTCCTTCAGGCCACAGGTCTCCGGCGTCGACATCGTACTTGCCCGCGTTCGCCTCGCTCGCCGCCCAGAACGTGGTGGAATAGTTCTGCTTGAACTTGTCCGGGTCGACGCTGCGCACCTTGTACCAGTAGTCGCCCTTCTTGACCCGCTCGAGCACCGGCCGGCGGCAGCAGCCCTTCGGCCTGTTGCCAGTTGTTGCTGTCGAGCACCCAGGTCTGTCCCGGCGGAACCGCATCGTCGGCGGCGCGGGCGCCAGTCGCGCTCAGCGCCAGCAGAGAGATTGCCCAGAGAGCATTTCGCGTCCAATTTCTCGTGTGCATTGTCTGATCCTCGCGTTTTGGTTTGAGCTCAGTTGGCACGCCGCTCCAGCCGCAGCGCTGCCGGCAGCGGCTGGTGGTCGTGCCCTGCGATGCGCTCGGGTAGGAACAGGCGCACCAGCGCGGCGGCATGCGCTGCACGCCGCTCTGAGCTGAATGCATCGTTGCCGGTCAGCAGCTCGAAGGCGGGAGCCATGACTGAACACGCTCGTCGCCGCGCCCATGAACAGATAGTAGGCGCTGGCCGGCTCGATGCCAGACAGACTGCCGTGTCGCTGCGCCTGACGAACCAGAGAGAGTACGGCCTCGAAGGACGGCCGCACGTGCCGATCGATGATCCATTCGAGCCGGGGCGTGCGCGCCGTCGCTTCCTGATCATCAGCCGCGCCAGCTCAGGATGATCGGCGTTGAAGTGGACGAAGTGCTCGAGCACCGCCGCCAGCGCGTCGCGCGGATCGAGGACGCCAGCCGCGGCATGGCCTCGGCCACGCGGGCTTCGAGCTGTCCGAACAGGTGATCGACCGATGCCCGCCACAATCCGTCCTTGGAGCCGAAGTGGTAGTTGATCAGCGGTTGCTGCACGCCGGCGTTGTGCGCGATGGTGCGCGTCAGCGCGCCGTCGAATCCCGCATCGCCGAACGCACGCAGCGCTGCCTCGATGATGCGGACGCGCGTCTCGGCGGAGCGCGGGCGCATGCGTCGGAGCGGGCGCCGACTGCGAACGCGAAGCGCGTGGCGACGGGACGTCACCCGACGATAGTCTTATAGGCTGATAAATAAGGCAAGTCCCGCCGCGACGACGACTGCAGCCATGCAGCAATGACGCAACGCATCGCTGCGGCGAAAAAGGCGGCCGTTGCCGGCCGCCCGTGATGCTCGAGCCGTTGTCGGCCCGTCTCACATGTCGTCGTACGACGGCGCCGCGCCCGCCGCGGCCTTCTTGTCCTCGGGCTTCTCGCCACCATTGCCTCGGTGGTCAGAAGCAACCCGGCGACCGACGCTGCGTTCTGCAGCGCGGTGCGGACGACCTTGGTCGGATCGATGATGCCCGCCTTGAACAGATCTTCGAACTGCTCGGTGGCCGCGTTGAATCCGAACGGACCCTTGCCGTTCTTCACCTTGTCGAGGACGACGGCTCCATCCGTGCCGGCGTTCATGGCGATGCGCTTGCAGGGCTCCTGCGCGGCGCGCCGGATGATCTGCACTCCGGTTTGCTCCTCTTCGGGCAGCTTCAGATTGTCGAGGGCGCTGAGGGCACGCACGAGGGCGACGCCGCCGCCCGGAACGATGCCTTCCTCGACCGCGGCGCGCGTGGCGTGCATGGCGTCCTCGACGCGCGCCTTCTTCTCCTTCATCTCGATCTCGGTCGCGGCGCCGACGCGTGATGACAGCCACGCCGCCGACCAGCTTGGCCAGGCGCTCCTGCAGCTTCTCGCGGTCGTAGTCCGAGGTCGTCTCCTCGATCTGCGCCCGGATCTGCTTGATGCGGCCCTTCGATGTCCGCCTTCTTGCCGGCGCCGTCGATGATGGTCGTGTTGTCCTTGTCGATGACCGCGCGCTTGCAGCGCCCGAGGTCCTTCAGGGTGACGTTCTCGAGCTTGAGCCCGAGCTCCTCGGCGATCATGCGGCCGCCGGTGAGAATCGCGATGTCCTCGAGCATGGCCTTGCGGCGGTCGCCGAAGCCCGGCGCCTTCACCGCAGCGGCGTGCAGCGTGCCGCGGATCTTGTTGACCACCAGAGTCGCCAGCGCCTCGCCCTCGACATCCTCGGCGATGAGCAGTAGCGGCTTGCCGGACTTGCGCGATCTGCTCGAGGACGGGCAGCAGATCCTTCATCGCGCTGATCTTCTTCTCGTGGATCAGGATGTACGGATCCTCGAGGGCGGCTTCCATGCGCTCGGGGTCGGTGACGAAGTACGGCGACAGGTAGCCGCGGTCGAACTGCATGCCCTCGACGACGTCGAGCGTCGTCTCGAGGCTCTTCGCCTCCTCGACCGTGATGACGCCTTCCTTGCCGACCTTGTCCATCGCCTCGGCGATGATGTCGCCGATCGCTGTGTCGCCGTTGGCCGATACCGTGCCGACCTGCGCGATCTCGTCACGCCCCTTGGTCGGCTTGGACTGCTCCTTCAACGCCTCCACCAGCTGTCGCGACGGACTTGTCGATGCCGCGCTTGAGCGACATCGGATCGTGTCCGGCGGCGACCATGCTGGGCCCCTTCGGTGTAGATGGCGCGCGCCAGCACGGTGGCCGTGGTGGTGCCGTCGCCGGCGACGTCCGAGGTCTTCGATGCGACCTCCTTCACCATCTGCGCGCCCATGTTCTCGAACTTGTCCTCGAGCTGGATCTCCTTGGCGACCGTGACGCCGTCTTTGGTGACGGTCGGGGCGCCCCAGGACTTCTCGATGACGACGTTGCGGCCCTTGGGGCCCAGCGTGACGGTTACCGGCGTCAGCGAGCACGCCGATCCCGCGCAGGATGCGGTTGCGGGCCTCTTCGCTGAACTTGACGATCTTTGCAGCCATTTCGAACTCTCCTTCCTGTCTCCGTAGATGTCGAAATCGTCTCAGGCGTCGATCACGCCGAGGATATCGTCCTCACGCATGATCACGTGCTCTTCGCCATCGAGCTTGATCTCGGTACCGGCGTACTTGCCGAACAGGATGCGGTCGCCCGCCTTGACGTCGGGCTTGATCAGCTTGCCGTCCTCGTTGCTTGCCCGGTCCGACCGCGACGACGCGTGCCTTCCTGCGGCTTCTCCTTGGCGGAGTCGGGGATGATGATGCCGCCCTTGGTCCGCTCTTCCTCTTCGATCCGTTTGACGATCACTCGGTCCTGCAGCGGTCGCATTCGCAGCGCCATGTGGGACGACCCTCCTTGCTAGAATGTGCGCTTGATCGAGGCTGCTCGCTGTACGCCAGCGCCTCGTGTCTAAAGGAACTGCTTGCCGTTCGAATCCACTTCTCTACCGCATACGGGCCGACCAACTCAATGAGGTGGGCGGCTCCGTAAGAACACCCGGGCGGTAAGCACGCGTCGAAGAGGTGTCAAGGCGCATCGCGAGACGTAGTCGCGAGGCTTGTCCCCGCGGGCTGGGGGCATCCATTGAGCTCGTGGCAACCGCACCGAAATACGCGCACCCACGCGATCGATGGTGGGGCGCCGCCACTGCGGGCGGCGTGACTACGCCGCGGACGAAAGTCCCGTAGCCGTGGGCTCGTCCCTCGCGGCGGGCGGGGATCCATTGAGCTCGTGGCGACCGAAATACAGCACCCACGCGATCGATGGTGGGGCGCCGCCACAAGGGCGGCGACTACAGACCGCGGACGAGTCCTGTAGTCGCGGGGCTTGTCCCCGCGGCGGGCGGGGGCATCTCCGTTGAGCTCGTGGCGACCGAAACAAGCACCCACGCGATCGATGGTAGGGGCGCCGCCATAAGGGCGGCGGCTACGAGGGCGGTCGTCTCACCGCTGAACCAGATCGACGACCTGAAGCGCTTCAGCGCCTTGCGGCCCTTCTGCGCGCGATGGCCGCCTTCGGGTAGGGTGAAGCGGCGCTCGTTGCCCTCGTCGTCGATGGCCAACGGCGGCCGATCCTCCGGTGGGCAGATCGCCGCGACCACCGTCTCGTCGCGGTCGACGCGCATGAGGATCACCCCGCGGCCGGCGCCGGCGAGCTCGGGGAGCTCTTCGGCAGCGAAGGTGAGGACCTTGCCCGCCGCTGCTCACTGCGGTGATCGTGTCGCCCTCGGCCGGCGCCATGGTGACCAGCTCATCCCCGTCTTTGGTGCGTGCGAAGCGCCGCCCGCTGCGCGTCGTCTCGCTCAGGTCGGGGCAGCAGAGAAAGCCCATTCCCGAGGCGCTGGCGACCAGCCAGCGCGTGACCGAACGGCTCTGCTCGGCGCCGCTCACCAGGACCACGGTCGCGCATGGCGGCGGCGCCGCTTGCTTTCCTTGCCGCGCCCGCTGCCGCCGAACAGCTCCGCCTGGCTGGGCTTCGCGTCGGGCTCTTCTTTCGCGCCGTTGCTGCGGGGGCGACCAGCGCCGCGCTGATGATGCGCTCGCCGTCCTTGAAGTTGAGCAGCGACTGCACCGGCTCGCCGTAGCCGGTCGTGGCGGGCACGTTGCCGACCTTCATCACGTAGGCGACGCCGAGGTTGGAGAACAGCGCCAGCGTGTCGCGGGTGTTGCCGCGCAGGATCCAGCGTGCCTGGTCGCCCTCGCGGACGCGCGTGTCGAGCTGGGATCCTTGATCTCGCCGAGCCGCTTCATCCAGCCGTCGCGGGTCACGACGACGGTGGTGTCCTCGTGCACGACGTACGCCTCGGCGTCGTAGGTCAGCTCGGCGCCGGCGCTTCAGCACCGTCCGGCGCTCGTCGCCGTACTGCTTGGCGACCTCCTGCGAGCTCGCTGGAGACCATGCTTCCACAGCGCCTTGTCGCTGCTGCAGCAGCCGCTCGATCTCCTTGGCGCGCGCTTCCTTCTCGCGCTGCTCGGCGCGGATCTTGTCGATCTCCAGGCGCGCCAGCTGATAGAGCCGCGTTTCGAGCATCGGCGTCCGCCTGCACCTCGTCGAGCTCGAACGCCTTCATCAGCGCCTGCTGCGCGTCTGTGCGCGAGGCCGCCTGGCGGATGATCTTGATGGCGCGGTCGAGGCCGTCGAACAGCTTGAGGAAGCCGGCGAGGATGTGCAGGCGCTCGCGCAGCTCGCGCAGCTCGTGCGTGCAGGCGGCGGCGTGACGACCTCGCGGCGGAAGTCGAGGAAGTGGCGGCACAGCTCGAGCAGCGTCAGGCGCGCCGGCTGGCCGACGCCGGCGCGGCCGGTCGGCACCAGCGCGGTCAGGTTGACGTTGAAGTTGATCTGCAGGCTGGTGTGCTTGAAGAGGTAGGCCATCACCGCCTCCGCCGAGGCTTCGGGCTTCATCTCGACGACGATGCGGATGATGTCGGTCGATTCGTCGCGCACGTCGATCGCCTGCGGCAGGCTGCGGCTGGTGATGCAGGCCGGCGATCTCCTCGACGATGGTCGCCTTGTTCGTCGTGTAGGGGATCGAGGTGATGATGACGCAGTCCTGCGGCCGGTCTTTGCCTCGGCTTGTACTGGCCGCGCACGCGCACCGCGCCCTGGCCGGTCTCGTAGATCTGCGCGCAGCTCGGCGCGGCGTGTTGAGGATCTCGCCGCCGGTGGGGAAGTCGGGGCCTTTGATGTACTTGCAGCAGGTCCTTGGTCTGCAGTGTCGGATCGTCGATCAGTGCGATCAGCGCCGCGACCACCTCGGCGAGGTTGTGCGGCGGGATGTTGGTCGCCATGCCGACCGCGATGCCGGTGCTGCCGTTGATCAGCAGCTGCGGCAGCGCCGCCGGCAGCACGATCGGCTCGCGCAGCGTCGCGTCGTAGTTGTCGCGGAACGTCGACGGTGTCGTGGCGGATGTCGCGCAGCAGCTCTTCGGCGATCGCCGTCAGCCGCGCCTCGGTGTAGCGCATGGCCGCCGGGCTGTCGCCGTCGAGCGAGCCGAAGTTGCCCTCGCCGTGCACCAGCGGGTAGCGCAGCGCGAACGGCTGCGCCATGCGCACCATCGCCTCGTAGGCCGCCTGGTCGCCGTGCGGGTGGTACTTGCCGAGCACCTCGCCGACCACCGCCGCCGACTTGCGCGGCCGCGCCCCGGCGGTCGAGGCGCAGGTTCTGGTACATGGCGTAGAGGATGCGCCGCTGCACCGGCTTGAGGCCGTCGCGCACGTCGGGCAGCGCGCGCGAGGTGATGACGCTGAGCGCGTAGGAGATGAAGCGCTCCTCGGCCGCGCTGCGCAGATCGACGGTTGCGATCGTCCCGGATGCCATCCGCCCCTCCTCCTGTGGCGTTGCTAGCGGTTGTTAGGTTGTTCGTGGTGAGTCCACGCAACCAACAACGCCAACCGGCCAACGACCTCACGGCTAACCCTTGGCGCGACTGATGAAGCGCGCCTCCCGCGTATCGACCTGCACCAGCTCGCCCGACTCCAGATACGCCGGCACCTGGATCACCAGCCCGGTCTCCAGCGTGGCTGGCTTGGTCTGCGCCTGCGCCGTCGCGCCCTTGATCGCCGGGTCGGTCTGCTCGACGCGCAGCACCAGCGTCTGCGGCAGCTCGATGCTGATCACGCGCTCGTTGAAGAGCACCGAGCGGATGCCGCCGAGCCCCTCCTTCAGATAGCCGGCGGTGTCGCCGAGCTCGTCGGCTCGACAGCGCGAACTGCTCATAGGTTTCGGCGTCCATGAAGTGGTAGCCGCCGTCGTCGTTGTACAGGTACTGCACCGCGCGCAGCCTCGACCTGCGGCTCGATGACGCGGTCCTGGGCCTTGAACGTCCGGTCGAACACGTTGCCGGTGCGCAGATTGCGCACCTTCGTCTTCACCAGCGGTCGCGGCGCCGCGCGCCGATGGGCTCTGAAAGTGTACGTCGAGCACGACGTACGGTTCGCCGTCCAGCTCGACGCGTCCCCCGCGCCGCAGGTCACTCGCATTGGGCATAGGCGCTCTTTAGCGCGGGACTCGGTGCGAGTGAAGCGGGGCGCGTTGGGATCCGTGGCGCTACAGCTGCAGCGTCTCGGCGAGCTCGGTCGGGCGCGAAGCGCAGCGCGACGTAGAACTCGCCGAACAGGCCGTAGACGGCGCTGCCCGGGTCGAAGCGCATCTCGTAGACGACGTCGCGGAATGCTCTTCAGGTCGCGGGCGAACAGCGTCACGCCCCATTCCCAGTCGTCGAGCCCGGTGCAGCTGGTGATCAGCTGCAGGACGCGGCCGGCGAACTTGCGCCCGGTGGCGCCGTGCCCGCCCATCAGCTGCTTTCGCTCCTCGAAGGGCAGGGTGTACCAGTTGCGCGTCTCGCCGCGCGCTTTGCTCATCGGGTAGAAGCAGATCACCGGCATGTCCGTGGGCAGCTGCGGGATGGACGCGCGCTTCGGCATACGCGGCCATGCGCTTTCGAAGCTGCGCCATGCCCTGCGCGAACTCGGGCGATGCCGGGTCGAGCTTCTGCTCCTCGACCAGCTGGCGCGCCCAGTCGGCGCGTCGAGCTCATGTACTCAGCTGACCTCGGAGATCGAGAGAGAACGCGTAGACCGGCGTCAGGCAGGTGCCGAAGGTCGTGGCGGCGAGCTGCTGGCCGAGCTGCTGGACGCGGCGCAGCTCGGGGTGGACGGCCATGAACGCGAAGTCCGGCCTTGACGACCCCGGCCATGGGGATGAACTGCAGCCCTTCCTCGCCGCCGACGCCTGCTGCAGGCGGGTCGCGAGAACTCCTCGATCGCCGCCCGCCGCGCTGTCGGGCGGCAGGCCCTGCCAGCGGGCCCGATCGATGCGGAAGAACTGGTGCACCACCGGCCAGCCGACGATGTCCTGCAAGCGCTTGTTCGGCCATGAACCCCGTACCACGTCGGCGCTGGTCCGTGAGTCAGCCGCCTCTTGTGGCGCCCACTGGCGATGGCGTCGATGCGTTGTCGGGGCGACGATACGGTGACGGCCGCTCGCCACCCCGCGTACAAGCTCCGCGGCTACGGTACTCGCGTTTCTGCCGCCGGCCCTCTGGCGGCGACCCATCGCGCCGCCCCTGCGGACAAGCCTGACGGCTGCGACGGTTCACTGCGCAGTCGCTGCGGCGTGATAAACACGGAGACTCTTCCCAAAATTCACGTAGCTGCTTACTATGGCCGCACGCGAGCAGCACGCACCCGTATGACGCGGTTCAGTCGAATGTCCGCCCTGGTTTCCCGGCAGGGCGTGCTCCGCCGGCCAGCCGGTCTCCGATTCGGCCGACGAAGCCACATTGGTCACCTCAACAGCCAATTCGCGCATGCAAGCAGATGCTGTTCGTCTACGGCAGCGGCTCGGCATCGGTCTCCACATCGCGCATGCTGCAGTTGGCGCTGTTCCGTATCTGTCCAGCAGCTTGTTCACCATAACCGTCTCGCTTTCTACGCCACGCTGGCGCTCATTCTGTGGCAGACGGTGTTCCGCCGCTTCACTCGGTTACCGGCTGCCATGGCGCATCGTCTTGCAGGCGCTGGTCGGCGCTGAGTCAGCCTCACCGTGCTGTCGATTCTCGCTCACCGAAGCCCGCACGCTGCTGCTCGGCGGTCCGTCGATCTGCCGCCTACGCCGGCGGCGATCGCACGATCGTCATCTCGGCCGACTCGATCCGCCACGCGCCGCTCGATCTTCGCGCTGGTGCCGGTGGTCCCGACCGCGCTGATCATCATCGTCGGCTTCAACCAGCACTGGTGGCGCATGTTCCTGCTGCAGGGCCGGCAGGAAGAGCTGCGCGAGCTGGCGGTCTCGGCGCAGCTCGCGGCGCTGCGCGCCCAGGTCAACCCGCACTTCCTGTTCAACAGCCTCAACTCGATCGCCCAGCTCATCGCCACCGACCCGGTCAAGGCCGAGGCCTGCGTCGAGCGCCTGGGCGAGATCTATCGCTACCTGCTGCACCGCGCCCACGCCGACTTCGTGCCGCTGGCCGAGGAGCTGCAGCGTCGCCGAAGTCGTATCTGGAGATCGAGCGCGCCCGCTTCGGCGACGCGCCTGACGCGTCGAGGAGAAGATCGACGCGCGCGCGCGCGGCCTGCTGCTGCCCGAGTCTGATCCTGCAGCCGCTGGTCGAGAACGCCGTGAAGCACGGCATCTCGCCGAAGGTCGGCGGCGGCCGGGTGACCATCGAGGCGCACGTCGACGAGGGCGACCTGCGCCTGGCGGTCGCGCGACACCGGCGTCGGCGTGCGCGACGACGCAGTCGATCTTCGAGCACGGCGTCGGCCTGCGCAACGTGCGCGACCGGCTGCTGCGTCTCTACGGTGCCGCGCTACGCGCCGCAGGTCGTCAGCCGGCCCGGCGACGGCACCACCGTCACGCTGCGCATCCCGGTGGCGCGAGCGCAGCGCCGCGCGCCAGCGTCGGATGCGCGCCTGCGTCGCGCTGGTCGTCGACGACGAGAAGCTGGCGCGCGATCGGCTGCGCGGCTTCCTGCGCGCGCTCGACGACGTCGAGGTCGATCGGCGAGGCCGCCAACGGTCCCGGAGGCGGTGACAGCTGATCGAGGAGCAGCGTCCCGATCTGGTCTTCCTCGACATCCAGATGCCGGGCATGGACGGCTTCGGCGTGCTGCGCGCGATCACGCACCGGCCGGAGGTCGGTGCTTCGCCACCGCGTACGACAACTACGCCATCAAGGCGTTCGAGGTGCAGGCGGCCGACTACCTGCTCAAGCCGATCTCGCGCGACCGCCTCGACCGAAGCCGTGCCGCCGCGTGCGCGGGCGGCGCGACAACGGCGTGCCGGCGCCCGACATGCAGGAGCTGCGTGCGCGCGCTGAAGCAGCGCGATCGCCGCTACGCCGCGCAGCTGCCGGTGCACAAGGGCCGCCAGATCCTCATCGCTCCCGGTCGACCAGCGTTCTTCTGGTTCGAGGTCGAGTACCGCCTGGTCGTACGCCCACACCGCGACCGAGCGCTACATGACCAGCTTCACGCTCAAGGATCTCGAGGATCGCCTCGATCCCGAGGTGTTCTTCCGCGCCCACAAGTCGCGCCTGGTCAACCTCAACCAGGTGAAGGCGATCGTTCCGTGGGTTTCGGCGGCCGCTTCAAGTTGGTGATGCGCAACCCGGCCAACTCCGAGGTCGAGTCTGAGCGCGCGCAGGCGCGCGTGCTGCGCCGTCGCATGCACTGGTGAGCGACGGAACGAGTTTGACCCAGTGCGGAGCGATGCGTAGACTTCGCGATCTTGACGATCGGAGCGACCGGCCGGTTCCGATGCTGTCTGGCCGCGCGGTTGGCGGTGCGATGGCGAAGGAGCCCCATGCGGAGTGAGCGCTGGCCCCGCCGGCAGGCGGGTTTCCGGCGAGCTGTGGTCTCGCTGCTCTGTGCCGCGCTCATCGTTGCAGCAACTGGTCGCAAAAGCCGCGCCATTGCTGGGCGACGCCAACTGCGACGGTCAGGTCGATCGGGACGACTTCGACGCCCTTGTCGCCGGCTCTGTTCGGCGGCGGCGGCGACTGCGCCGGCCTCGATGTCAACGGCGACGGCGTGATCAGCGCCGCCGATGTGGTCGCGCTGCTCGAGGTGCTCCCGCCGACGACGCCGACCGAGACGCCGACCCGACCATCGGCAGGATTCCGACGCCCTCGAATACGCCGGCGCCCTCGCCGACGGTTACGATCGGTGTCTCGACCGCAGACTGCCGGACGCCGTCTCGCTCGGTGACGCCATCACCGGAGCGAAACCCCCAGCATCACCATCACGCCGGGCGGCCGACCTTCACCCGCACCCGCACCGGTACGGTCACGCGCACGCCGAGCAACACGCGCCGACCGGACGCGTACGACGACGGCGAGCGAGCGGTACGGCAACGCGGACGGGCACGCGCACGCGGACGTTCACGCGTACGCACTACGCGCCGCCGACGTCGACCGCGACGCCGTTGCGTGACGGCGACGTCAGCACCGCGACCTGCAACGCGCAGCAGCGTGACGGACGGGTGCACGCGGACGCCGACGCCGACCATCACCAGGACGGGCCCCTCGCCGACGCGCACGGCAAGCGGTCCGACGCGCCTCCCAACCCGCACCTGTGCTGCCCTCGCGCACGCCGACCAACACGCGGTGCATCCAACTGTGACCACCACGCCGAGCAACACGCGCACGGCGTCGCGAACCAGCACGATCACGCGTACGCGGACGGCGACGCGGACCGGAACGCGGACGCACGGTGACCAACACGCGTGCGCCGACGAATACGCCGACGCGGCCCCCGACGCGTACCCGGCGCACTGAACGCGGACGATCACCCCGACGCGCACGCCGTCGCGCACGGGAACGCCAACCATTCCGCGTCCCGCCGGCGCCGAGGTCGTCTATTTCGGCATTGCGACCGCCGACAACCACGTGCGCACGCCGACCGGCCAGACGCTGGACGGCGTGCCGATCTTCACCTTCCCGGTGCACTTCGGCTTCCTGATCGTCGTCAGGGCGCGCGCCGGGACGAATCGCATTCCCCGGCGTCTGTGGCGTCGGCACGGTGGCGGACTGCAACGGTGGCCGGTCTGCGCTGGAGATCATCGCCGATCGCGCGCTCGGCAAACGGCAGCGCCGCCGTGTGCATATCCAGCCGCCGAATTTCGGCGGCGTTCCAGCGCGTAGCGTCGCTCGATCTCAACCCCGCTCAAGCTGATCGACCCGATCAAGAACGACCTGGCGTGCCGCTTCGAGATCCATTCGATGACGACAGACGCCTGCACGCTCAACTCAGCGGCGTTCCGGTTTCGTGCGCGAGGACCTGGGTAGCGGTACGATTCCAGTACTGTTCGCAGCTCGTCCTCGGCAGCCAATATCCTTTCCGTCCGGTCTGACGCGCCTGAAGGTGCAGTGTGCAGGACGGCCGCGGCGCACTCGGCAACCAGGTCCAGATCGCTATCCAGATCCCGTGAGCGCCATTGTCGCTCGCGCCGCGCGCGGACCGTCGCGCAGTGCCACTGAGGCGCGACGACGCGGCGCGATTTCGGAGGCGAAGCACGTTCAAGATGATCCTGCTCGCAGTGGCCGCCGGGTTCCTGGCTGGCGTCGCGGTGGCAAAACCACTCCGGCCCGGTGATTCAGAACCTCGGACCGGTCATGCCCACGCCGGCACCGTCGCCGAAGGCCGAGGAGCACATCCGCCCTGATCTCGTCGTTCACACTCCGGCAACAAGCCCGACGGTGAGTCGATCATTCCGTTCGGAGCGGCCGACTTCGGCGTGATGGGCAAGGGTGGAAGACGACCCAAGTATCGCACCATCGCCACCGAGCAGGTACGCGCCGATCGAACCCAAGCCTCGCCGCCCGCGAGCTGCGCGATCAGATCCTGCTCAAGATCCGCGAGCTCGAAACGGACCGCTGCATTACGTTGAGATCGTCGGTCCGCCGCAGCGTACGCGAGCCGATCAACGCACCGGGGCGCGAAGCCGCTACTGAAGCCCTGGTTGGGGTGGCGTGGTCTGTCTTCTGTGGCGGCAGGCGTCTGCTCCGCCCCCGTCGCGGCAGCGAGCGGTTTCAAGTTGGGCGCGCGGCTCCACTGGCCGTGCGTGAGGCGACGCGGTGCCTGTCGCATCGGCGCGTTGGCGCGCGTCCGCCGGCGTCGAGGCCGGTGCAACGCCAGGTCGGGTGGCGCGGGCGCGGCGGCAGTCGTCGTTCTTCGTGGCGGCGGGCGTCTGCCCGCCCCCGCCCGCCAGCAGCGGGCGGTTTCTGGAGTGCGCTGCGCGCATGGGCGGGCGGAAGCCCGCCTCCACTCCATCCGCTACGGCGCGCAGCCCTTGAGAGCGGCGTTGACGGCGCGGATCAGCTCGTCGACGGTGATCTCGCCGTCGGGGGCCGGACGGTCGCCGCCGGCGACGTCGCCCGGGGGCAGTCGCTGAGATCGCGCGCGCCGAGCGAGATGTTGACCACGATCACAAGCCGCTGATGCTCACCGATCCGTTGCCGTCGCAATGCCACGCATGACACCGGTGTGTGCCGTCGGCGTGTCGGAGCGGGAGCGGCGTGTTCGTGCTGGTCGCCGTCACCAGCGGTGTACGCGTGCGTCGGGTGAGCGGGTGGCCAGACCGGTCGGGAGTCGCGTCGGCGTCGGCGTCGACGTCACGGTCGGCAGCGGCGTCTGCGCACGATTGCCGCGAAGAAGCGGCCGTACTCGAGCAGGTTGCTGAGCGCATCGCCGCTCGACGCCGCTGCGACGGCGTGCAGAACGGCAGGGTGCTGACGATGACCTTGCCTGCGCCGTGGATGTACTCGATGAGCGTTGGACCGCGCGAGTTGCGCAGCAGGATCGTCGCGCCGGGAGGCAGGCTGGGGTCGCTAGCTAGCCCCAATCGTCGAACGAGATGGTCGACAACGAGCGACCACCGTACCCCCTCGCCGGTGATGAAGGGATGCTGCGGCATGTTGATGATTCCGTGCGTCGAAGCGCTGCTCAGCGGCGGTTGGTAGCCGACGCCGAGGCGGCGAGTGCTGCGGCGCGTCACGCTCGTCGGAGTCGCACTGGGATCGGTGGCGACGTTGGATCACCGCCAGGCCGCCGAGCTCGACGAACCGGTAGATGAAGCCGCCGGGCCGATTTTCGACGGTGCCGATGACAGATCGGTGAGCTTCGCGTAGTCCGCATCGCCAGAGCCGGGCGCGACCCACACGCTGAGATACAGACTGTCATATCGTTCGCTGGTTGCCTCGACGGTTGTCGAGAGATTCACCAACGAGCGCACCGGAACCGCTGGGGTCGAGATCGAGCGAGAAGTTCAGCGTGCATTCCAGTTGTTGCCGACGCCGGACGCAGAGATGCAGTCGGTCCGAACCGGGATCGTGTTGGTCCGCGTCGGCGTCGGGCCCGGTGGGTCGGCGTGATGGTCGCGGTGGCGGTGCGGGTGACGCTGGATGTGGGCTGACCTCTGGCGTGTCCGTCGGCGTGCCGATGACCGGTGTGTTGGTCCGGCTCGCCGTGACGCTCGCAGTCGGCGTATCGACCGGTGTGAGCGCCGTGTCGGTCGGCGTCGGCGTCACCGTGGCGCGCGCGCGTGCGGTCAGCGTGAACGTCAGCGTCGCCGCTTCGGACAGCGAGCGGCGATTCGCGTCGCGGTCGGCGTCGTCGTCTCGGTCACCGTCGGCGTGGTCGTCCGTGTCGGCGTCGCGGTCAGGGTGACCGTCGGCGACGGCAGTGGCGGTCAGCGCGTTGGGATCTGTAGATGACCTCGAGCGCGAGCTGGTCGACGATCAGCGTCGATTGTGCGGGTTGGGATGACGGACGGCGAATTCCGTCGCCGGTGATGTCGTCGACCGACCAGGGATTTCCCGTCTGCAAGGTTCATCTCGTCGAGGCGAGCGAAGCCGCCAAAGCCTCCTGCGACGTCCACGGGAACTTCCGGGCGATCGACCGGGCCGCGCCGCCGCCGCAACCGCCGGTGGCAGAAAGATGCCGGCCGGCGCCGGCACTTCCGGGGCTCTCGCGCATCGAGGGCGATGGTCTTCACCCCGATCACCGGGCCGGCGACGCCGGACGCGACCGGATCGCCACTGCAGAACGACCGCGCGCGTCAGCGCGTCCTCGTTGGAGATGTTGATGCTCGGATTGGGCGGACGTCGATCGACGCACGCGAAGCGGGCGTTGGCCGGACACCTGTCGGGTCCAGCCGTGCGCCGTACGCACCGTCGGCGTTGGGGAGCACGCCGACGATGCCGAGCTCGCCCGGCCAGGTCGTGCCGGTCGAGAAGGTGTGATCGTCCCAGCGCGCAGGCGCGGGCCGATGCCCGGTTCGCTGTCGTCGATGCGCCGATGCGCGTCTGGTTGACGGTGAACGCCGAGAGCGTGGCCGAGGCTGAGCTCAGTCTGTCCGTTCATGCGCAGGAACGCCGCGCCGCCGGCGGCAGTGGCGCGGTACTGCACCTCGAGGTGGGTGTAGGTGGGGCAGGCGCTGAGCGGCGCGGTGGTGATCTGCGGCGGTCCGACGTATCCGGCCGACGTCCAACTCGAGTCGGGCGTCGGCGTGGATGAAGAGCTCGACGACCGGCTGGACGGGATTGCCGAACCAATGGCGGATGCGCCGGCGGCGGATTCGACGAGCGTCGTCGGCGAAGCACGCCCAGATGCCGTCGGTGAAGATCGCGGACGAGCTCGCAAAGCTGGCGTCGTCACGTAGCGGGCGAACCCCATCACCGGCAGCTCCGGCAGCAGTGGATGCCGCCGTGCGGCGGAGCGAGCGCCCCCGGACGATACTCGCTGGTACCTCCCGGCGGGAACACCGCAGTCCCCGGCCCACGCCGCCCTTCGGAAACCGTTGCGCGCGCGCCAGCGGCACGCAGCAGTGGCGTCGTCGATTGCCGTGCCGGTTGGCGTCGCGCTGTGCTGCTCGGACTGGGCGTGCTGCTCGGGCGACGAGCGTCGACGTCAGGCGAGTGCGTCGGATGTGGCGGTTGCCGTGGGGCTGACCGGCGGCGTGGTCGGTTGGCGTCGACGCGTGATGGTCGGCGTCGGCGTCGCGCGTGCGTAGTGTTCGCCGTCGCGGTCTCGGTCGCGCGTCGGCGTCATCGGCGTGGCGCTCGCGCGTCGGCGTGCCGGTCGCGGGTGACGGTGACGGTGGCGGAAGGCGTGAACGTCGCCGTCGGCGTGAACGTCGCCGTGAACGTCGGCGGCGGAGTCGACGTCGGCGTCGGCGACGCGAAGCCGAAGGTGTCGAACGCGACCTCGCGCACGACCTGCGTGACGCCGCGCTGCCGCCGCTGACGAGCGATCGTCTGCGCGCGCTGTTGCTGACGTCGGTCGATCGTCCACGGACTGGCCGATAGCCGGATTGTTCGAAGTCGACGCAGTTGACGCCGCGATAGTGCTACCGAGCAGGATGACCGGGTCGGGATCCGAGCGCTGCCACTACTCACGCCGCCACATCCCAGCGCGTTGGCGCGGAGCCGCAGGTCGACCGGCAGGCGAGTGCCGCGGTCGTGCGCGCATGCACCAGATCTCTTGACGGCGAGGATGGTGCCGGAACACGCCGCGCCAGCTCGCGGCTCTGGTGCAGGCAGAACAGACTGCACGGCGCCGACCGTCGACGCGGAGCTCATGAACGCCGCTGTCGCCGTCCGGCGGTTGCTCGTCGCGTGCAGCTCACCGCGCTGGCGCAACTGCCGGCCGGTGTCCATCGCTGCAGAAAGTTGCGGATCCGCTCGCCGGTTCGTGCGTCAGCAGCCCAGGCCGGCGATGCGCAGCGACGCTGGGAAAGGTCATGCCGCGCAGCCACGGCGTGATCGTCCCACACCAGTCGACGCTGCGTCGGCGCCGCCGTCGTCGGGCCGATGCGCGTGCGCGTCGATCGCCGCCGACGAGGCGTGCAGCTCCGCCGGCTGCCGGTACGCCGTCGACGGACAGCGTCACCGTGCCGCGCCGGTCCGTTCGTGGTACTCGACAGAAGCATCGACGAGAAGCTGCGGGCAGATCGCGACGGCGTGCTGCGCTGCTGCCGATCGGAATCGCCGTTGACGGTGATCTGCAGCTGGCTGTTCTGGTTCGAGGACGCAGCTCGACGACGACGGTCGTTGCCGCTCATCCAGCTGCGAATGCGGCGCGCGCCATCGGTCGGCGCGTTCCCGACGACACGCCCAGATCGCCGTCGGTGAAGGACGTGGTCGGGTCGCCGAGCGAGCAACGTCGACGTACTCGTTCGCGCCGCTGCCGGCCGCGGTCTCGAGACCGAGATCGGCCGGCGGCGTCGAGCGCGGTGGTGAACGTCGAGCCGGCTCGGCGTGCCGTGCCGGCCATGCGTAGTCGCCGGCTCCGCCGCTCTCGAAGCCGTTGAAGCGCACCGAGCTCGGACGCCCGCCCGGCGGTGCGGACGGCGACCGCCGCGCAGACCGACGCGCGATGAGGGCGCCGAGGGCGAGCGCGACGAGCGGCCAGAGCGGCATCGGTCGCGCGGCGAGCGCGCGTCGGTTCGCTCGGTGGCTCGCTCTCGACGCACAGTTGTCTCGATCCGCCGCTTCCCCAGCCGCACGACGCCGCGAGTTCCACGAGCGTCGGCGCTTCGTTGACTTGGGGTACCTAGAGCCTGATAGCCGGCTCGAGCTTCTTCTTACAAGCGCGCTCACCTGCATGAAAGTCCCGTCAGTCAAAGGTTTCACGACGTCCTGCCGGGCGAATCGGAGCGCTGGAGCGGGCTCGAAACGACCGCGCGCGGCGTCTTCGCGGCAGTACAACTTTCACGAGATCCGCATCCCCATCGTCGAGCGCGCCGAGCTCTTCCGCCGCTCCGTCGGCGAGACCTCGGACATCGTCGAGAAGGAGATGTACGCCTTCGACGACCGCGACGGGACGCCGCTGACCCTGCGGCCGGAGGGCACCGCGTCGGTGGTCCGCGCCTACGTCGAGCACGGCATGCACGCTCGCGAGCCGGTCGCCGAAGCTCTACTACTTCGGCCCGATGTTCCGCCGCGAGCGGCCGCAGAAGGGCCGCCTGCGGCAGTTCTCGCAGATCGGCGCCGAGATGCTCGGCCGCGACGATCCCGCCGCCGACGCCGAGGTGCTGCTCCTGCTCCACGACCTGCTGCGCGACTTCGGCGTCACCGGCGCCGAGGTGCAGCATCAACACGCTGGGCGATCGCACGTGCCGGCCCGCCTATCGCGACGCGCTGGTGGCGTGGGGAAGGCGCATCGTCGCCGAGCTGTGCCCCGACTGCGTGCGCCGCCTCGATCAGAACCCGCTGCGCCTGCTCGACTGCAAGCAGCCGGGCTGCGTCGGCGATCCGCGACACCGCGCCGCGCATGGTCGACCACACGTGCGAGCGCTGCGCGACCGCATTTCGCCCGTGTGCTCGGCGCTGCTCGCGCGCACGAAGGTGTCGGCCGCGGCTGCGCCGTACATGGTGCGCGGCCTCGACTACTACTGCCGCACCGCGTTCGAGGTGACCGCCGCGGGGCTCGGCGCGCAGAACGCGCTCGGCGGCGGCGGCCGCTACGACGGGTTGGTGCAGCGAGCTCGGCGGGCCCGGACATCGCCGGCGTCGGCTTCGCGCTCGGCGTCGAGCGCCTCGCGATCGTGCTCGGCGGCGAGGCGGCGACGGCGGCGCCGGAGTTCGTCGATCGCGCCGCTCGGCGCCGGCGGCCGAGACGCGGCGGCGCCGCTTGCGCATCGGCTGCGGCGCGCCGGCGTGCGCGTCGAGGTCGAGCCGGGCGAACGCAGCCTGAAGAGTCAGATGCGGCACGCCGGCAAGCTCGGCGCCCGCTACGTGGTCATCGTTGGGCGAGGACGAGTTGGCCAGCGGTCAGGTGACGGTGCGCGACATGGCCGAGCGACGCGACCTACGGCAGGTGGCGGCGCTCGAGCGGCGCGCCGAGGAGTTGCGCGCCGCGCTGCGAAGCCAGGCGGACGCGGGGACGGGGATGGTCACGCAGGCATGACGCTCGATCTGCTCGGCGACTGGCAGCGCACCGTCTACTGCGGCGCGCCGCGCGCGACCGACATCGGCCGCGAGGTGACGGTGATGGGCTGGGTGCACTCGCGGCGCGATCACGGCGGCGTCGTGTTCGTCGATCTGCGCGACCGCACCGGCCTCGTCCAGATCGTGTTCAGCCCCGAGCACAGCCCGGCGTCGCACGAGCGCGCCGGCGAGGCTGCGCAGCGAGTACGTCATCGCCGTGCGCGGCGCGGTGCGCGCCCGTCCGGCGGAGACGCTCAATCCCAATCTGCCGACCGGCGAGATCGAGATCCTCGCCGCCGAGCGTGCGCGTCCTGAACGAGTCCGGAGACGCCGCCGTTCCAGATCGAGGACGACAGCACCGTCGCCGAGCAGACGCGCCTCAAGTACCGCTACCTCGACCTGCGGCGGCCGTCGGCGCAGCAGAACCTGATGCTTCCGCCACCGCATCGCCAGCACCGTGCGCGGCTACCTCGACGAGCAGGGCTTCGTCGAAGTCGAGACGCCGATGCTGACGCGCTCGACGCCGGAAGGCGCGCGCGACTACCTCGTGCCGAGCCGCGTCAACCGCGGCAGCTTCTACGCGCTGCCGCAGTCGCCGCAGCTCTTCAAGCAGATCCTCATGGTCGCCGGGCTTCGACCGCTACTACCAGATCGCCAAGCTGCTTCCGCGACGAGGACCTGCGCGCCGACCGCCAGCCCGAGTTCACGCAGATCGACATCGAGGCGTCGTTCGTCCAGCCGTCCAGGACATCTACGACGCTGATCGAAGGGCATGCTGGCGCGGGTCGTTGGCGCTGCAAGGGCATCGAGGTGCCGACGTCCGTTCCCGCGCTCACGTACGCCGAGGCGATGCGCCGCTTCGGCAGCGACAAGCCCGACATGCGCTTCGGCCTCGAGCTCGCCGAGATCACCGACGTCGTGCGCACCGCCGAGCTGCGCGTCTTCCGCGAGGCCGCCGGAAGCCGGGCGGGCTGGTCAAGGCGCTCGGCGATTCCCGACGAGCGAACGCTGTCGCGCAAGGACCTCGACATCGCTGCCCGACGCGGTCGCCACCTACGGCGCCAAGGGCGTCGCCTGGGCGCGGCTCAACCGCCGACGGCTGGCAGTCGCCGATCGCCAAGTTCCTCGACGCCGAGCAGCGCACGCGCCATCGAGCAGGCGACCGGCGCCGAAGCCGGGCGGCGTCATCCTCTTCCTCGCCGACAGGCGCCAAGGTGGTGAACGACTCGCTGTCGCACCTGCGGCTGAGCTCGCCGGCGCAGCTCGGGATGATCCCGGCAGGAGCAACGCGCTCCTGTGGGTGACCGAGTTCCCGCTCTTCGAGTATTCGGCCGGAAGAGAAGCGCGGCGGTCGTCGGTGAACCATCCGTTCACCGCGCCGATGGACGAGGACATCGAGCGGCTCGAGATCCGACCCGTACTCGGTGCGGGCCAAGGCCTACGACGTCGATCTGGAACGGCATCGAGCTCGGCGGCGGCAGCATCCGTATCCATCGGCCCGACGCTGCAGGCGCGCGTCTTCACGCCAGCTCGGCATCGAGCGCCGAGGAGGCGCGCGCGCGGTTCGGCTTCCTGCTCGACGCGCTCGCCTACGGCGCGCCGCCGCACGGCGGCATCGCGCTCGGCCTCGACCGCCTCGGCGATGCTGCTCGCCGGCGCCGAGCTCGCATCCGCGACGTGATCGCGTTCCCGAAGACGCAACGCGCGTGTGCCTGATGACCGAGGCGCCGAGCACCGTCGATGCCGCGCAGCTCGCGAGCTCGGCATCCGCGTCGGAGGATCGCCATGGCGTCGATTGCGATGCCGGCCCCTCGACGCGCAGTGCGGTCGCCGCTGCCGTGATCGGGCTCTTCCTGCTGCCGAGCTGTGGAACGAAGCAGACGCCTCCCAGCCGACACGGCGGCGACGTCGACGCCGGGGAGTCAGACGCTGCTGGGCTTCCCGTCCAGGCGTTGGTCGCCAGGCTGGGCGCCGCTCGAAGCGGCGACGCCGCCGGAGAGCGACGGCAAGACGCGGCGCTGTGCCGGCTGAGGACGCGGGTCTGGCAGTGACCGCGCAGATCGCCACCGCGTGCTCGCCGATCAGACGGAATTCCGCGTCGCGCCCGACCTCACCGTGGTGGACGTGCTGACGACGCTGGACGTGCGGCGCGCGAAAGGTCGTCGAGCGCGATCGCGCCGGCAAGGAGGTCGCGCCGACGACGTCATCTTCGGCCGCGTGTTCCGCTTCGAGAAGCGCGTCGGCACCGCTCTACGTGCCGCATCCGGCCCTCGGTGGTTCAAATCTAAGTCTGGTGCACGTCAGCAGCGGCGAGACGTCTGGAAAGGCGACTCGATGAAACGCAGGGACCGCCTGCCTGGCATGGTTGAGCTTTGTTCGTGTTCTGGCGCGACAGCCCGCACTGGTACAGCGCCAGCGAGCTGGCCGGCGTCGGCGTCGACCGGCTGCCTCCCTCTCGCGGCGTCGGTCGAGAAGTCCGGCTAGGTTTCTGGGACCGCGGTTCTGGAGGCGGGCGTCTCGCTTCGCCCCGGCGGCGAAGCCGTTCCTTTCAGCAGAGGCGGAGCTGCGCGTGCCGGGCGGGGCGAGACGCCCGCCTCCACTGCTCTGCGTCACAGCTCAGCGACTGCGTCAGTCGAGACGCATGTCGTGCACGCGCTCGATCGGCAGCGATGCGAGGTCGACGCTTCCCAGACAGCGGACGTTGACCGTCCACATGTGCGGCGCCGTGCGCGCGGCGAAACGGCTGAATGCCGCACACCGGACAGAAGCAATGGTCGCCACGGCGCCAGGTTTTTGTAGCTGGTGAGCTCCTCGAGCGGCGTCAGCATCGCGGATCGTCGCTTCTCGACGGTGACATTGAGCGCGCCGCGCTTTGCGGCACATGCTGCAATCGCACACGCGCACGTGCGAGAGCTCGGCATCTTCAGCGCACCCTGCCGCAGTGACACGATCCTTTGTACGTCGGCACGTGTCCGCGATGCGCGTCAGACGCGGCGCGCTCCACACTCCTCGCACGGCCACTCGTCGAGCCCACTTCGCGGGTGACGAACGGATAGCGCGTGGTGGCGTCCTCGGTCGGCGCACCGACCAGATCCTCGACCGCGAAACCGCTGCGGCGCAGCATGATCCAGTCGCCAGCAGAGGTGAAACTCCACGCTGGGATCTCCGTCCATCGAGCCGGTACATGCCGAACGCCGGACGCAGCAGCCGGTCGCCTGTCGGCAACGCCGCGTGCTCGCCGTCCTCCATGCACAGCATCAGCAGGAGCGCTGAATTCGACCAGGAACACCAGTGCGGCCGTGCCTGGCGGCGAGCAGTAGCCGAGCCGCCTCGGGCAACCCACCGTGCGCGGGTCGGCCCACACGCGCGCCGTACTCCGAGATCGCGAAGTCGAAGCGTCGCGCACGACACGGGCACCGACTTCCGCGTTGCCGTGCGAGCAGCGGGAACTCGAGACCGTGTCGCTGAGCTGCATGCGCGGCGCGCCGTCGCCAGCTGGGTGCTCGGAGTTGTCGATGCCGACGACGCAGCGCGCGCCGCGCCGAGCCATGCAGCGAGACGTACGCCGGTCCCGCAGCCGAGCTCGATCGCGTCCTTCTGCCCAGATCGGCGGAGAGCATGCCGACCTGCGACTCGGGGATGTTCCAGATCCCCCCAGGTCGGCTCGGCCGTGCGCCCAGTTCGCGCTCCGCCCGCTCGACGTACGTCGCGCGGCCCAGTCGTCCCACAGGGCGCGGTTGCGGCTGACGTGCTCGGGAGCTCGGTCATCGATCGGCCACGGGCCCGGCGCTCTGCGCCGATGCCGATCCTTCTGCGCGAGCACGGAAGAGATCAGACCAGGTCACGCCGGGCCAGCGTGGAGCCCGGATCAACCTGCGCGACAATCGTCAACAACTGTACAAAGTTGAACGATCTCCGTATGCGCTGGCATCGGCCTCATTCACATTGAACAGCCTGAGCGCCAGAACACATGCGTAGCTGGTAGAGTTCAGATCGGCACCGGCGCATTTGGCGTGCGCCGTGCCAGCGCCGATGAAGATGGAATACCGACTGAGATGGCGGCGCCGCTGAAAGGGACGGCGTTTAGCTGGCGGCGATCATGATGTAGCTCGAGGATCGGCAGGAACCACAGCGCGACGGGAGACGACGAAGACGGTGAGCAGGAGTCCGGTAGCTGGGCAACACCCTGCATGCCGGCGACAACGCGCTGATGATGCGCTTCACCGGCGCAGCGAATCGCTCTGGCAACTGATGCAGCACCCGAAGCGATCGACGAACGCCTCGCCGCGCCAATAGAGCAGCAACACGAGCACGAGGAGGATGACGGCGCCCACCGCCGGGAAAATTGCGCCGTGCCGCACCCACGGCGGGAGATTCTCCACCGTCAAGAGCCCGGCGAGGATATAGAAGAGAATGACTAGCGAGTCGATCGTCTTCGACCACGAGGTTGCCGGACGACGTTGGAGAATGACACCGACGAGTTGACGCGGACAGCAGCCAGGGCCGCACCACTTCGCCCAGTCGAGCCGGGAAACAAAGGTTGATCGCCACATACGCGATCGCTGGTCACCGCCCAAAGGCGGGGCAAAGGGCCGTGTCGAGCGGGCGCAGCTCGAGCCGCCAGCTGGCGCGGAATGCCATCAGCACGAAGCCTCACGCCGGATCGCGACCAGCAGCCAGCGCTCACCCGAACCCGCCCAGCAAGTGCACCATGAGCTCGGCGAGCGACACGTTGCGGAAGGCGAGGTAGAGGAGCAATACGTAACCGAACGGAAGTAAC
>ERZ1370068.1426-contig-11318_pt1 | contig 55840 bp, 76 predicted proteins | sample MGYA00561227_ERZ1370068 | MGnify/ENA primary metagenome ERZ1370068 (study PRJEB38410, sample SAMEA6850437) | metagenome | study: Metagenomic assessment of the ecological functions of the soil: analysis of the soil microbiota associated with the... | reverse complement strand
CTACGCAATAAAGCCGTCTGCGCCGCTGCCCCCATTCCTCGAGCAGGGGAGCGGAAGGCCGCGGCCGCCTCGCGCCGCAGCGACCGAGCGATACCGCTCGGCTGACTCGGATCAGGACGTCGAGGTCCGCGCACCGCGCCGAGGAAATCGGCGAGCGTGCGCAGCTCGTCGCGCGGAACGGCTCGGTCGACTTGCGCTTAGCAGGCGGGAGACTGATGCGGAACGCCGCGCGCTGGCGGCGGGTCGCCACCCGCATGTGATGAAGCGCTTCGATGTCCTCGCCTTTGCGGGTGTCGTCCTCGTTGGAGAGCATGCGCTCGGAAGTGGAAGCAAGGATCTTCCTGTCCCGCTTCGGCCATGGGCTCATCCGTCCCGCACCCCCAGCGCTCTCTTCTTCTTGCGCTTGCGGATGTCCGCGTGTTCCGTCCAGGAGGGCGAGGGCCCGCTCGAACTTTGACTGCGGAGCAGGGCGAGCGCGTACGGCTGGAGGCTCTCCGTGCGAGGGGCCTCGAGGTCCTCCCGCGTTCTCGATGGCCCCAGCTCGATCTCGGCTCGCGGGTGAGCGTCTTGTGCCCGGCGATGTCGGCGTTCACGGTGTCGAGGCGACAGCTCGCCCACCGCCCGCTTCGCCGTCTTCCACCGCGCGATGGACGCGAAGCTGGCGGAGGACGAAGAGCTCCCGCGAGGGCCCGCCCGTGGCTGAGCCTGAGGACGATCTCGCGGGCGGGACACTCCGGCCAGTGGTCCGGGGGCGCCGACCCCGCGGGCACGTCGCATTCGTATTCTTCGCGCTCGTGCACCGCCCTCCCGCCTTGCCGAGACCTTCGCGGTCAGGAGCCATCGATCCGTCCCCTCCCGCTCGCGGAGATCGGCACGGCGTAGCCCGCCTTCAGGAGATCGCGGGTCCGCGGTGTCGAGGTAATGATCGACCACCTCTCGCTCGCCCGTGGGCGGAGAGTGTAGCGGCCGACGGCGCGCAGGTCGACCAGCGTGTCGAACACGGCGGGCGTGATATGGCATATTTGGCTTCGATTTCCACGGGAGTGACCTCGGCCGTAATTATAGTCGCAAAAAGGGGAGGTAGAATCGTCGCGATGGCCGCCGCCACGGGGTCCCCGCGCAGCATATCGCCAGCAGCTCGTCTCTGTTCTTTCGCGCCTGGGGCATGTCCGAGACTCACGCCGACACCACCGCCGAGATGAGTGCTCGAGACCGATCTGCGGGGCGTCGACTCACGCGGCATCTCGATGCTCCCCACCTACGATAAGGAGTCCTGAGCGGCCGGCTCAACATGCGCCCGACCTACAAGACTTCTGCGCGATGGTCCGGCCACTGGCCTTGATCGACGCCGACGCGTCGCTCGGCCATCCCATATCCGGCGCAGACCATGAACCTCGCCGTGGACAAGTGTCGCGCCTCGGGAGTGGCGGTGGTGTCGGTGGTCAACTCGCATCACTTCGGCGCCGCCGGCTGCTACGCGAAGATCGCCGCCGACCGCGGGGTGATCGGCATGGTCACCTCGTCCACCCGCGGAGTGACCATGGTGCCCACCTTTCGGGGCGGAGCCCATCATGGGCACCAATCCCTCGCCTTCGCCGCGCCGGCCAAGCGCAATCCGCCCTTTTCTCTCGACATGGCCACCACCACCGTGGCGGCGGGGAAGGTCAAGGTCTACAAGCTGAACCACAAGCCGCTGCCCGCGGGCTGGACGGTGGACGGCAACGGCCAGACGGTCACGGACGCCGAGGAAGCGTTCCGCTATGTCTTCGAGCGCGCGGAGGGCGGCATCACGCCGCTCGGCGGCGCGCGCGCGAGGTGGGCGGCCACAAGGGCTACGGCCTCGCGGTGATGGTGCATATTCTCGGGGGCATCCTCGCCGGGGCCTCCTTCTCGCCCATTCGGCGGCTCACCCAGGGTCCGGCTGACCCACACAACATCGGCCACTTCTTCATGGCCATCGATCCCCGCGCCTTCCGTCCCGACGGCGAGTTCGAGAACGATCTGGATCAGGTGGTCGACGTCCTCCATGACGCGAAGCGGGCGGAGCCCGACCAGCCCGTGCTCGTAGCCGGCGATCCCGGAGATGGCGACGCGCCGCGATCGGCTCCAGCACGGCGTGCCCATCCCGGAAGACCTGATGGCGCAGCTCCGCGACGTGGCGAAGAGCGCGGGCGTTCCCTTCGGGCTGGCCGCTGGCGGGAGCGCCCGCCTCATGAACCCGGAACGCGTACCGCGACCGCGCCGAGCGTGGCGAGGTGCAGCTCGGGACGTGGGTGACGCATGATCCGTACTCCCGCCAGTCCTCACCCTGCTCCGCGCGGCCGGTCTCGACTTCGTCCGCGTCGACATGGAGCATTCACCGTTTTCCATGGAGACGGTGGCCGACATGGCGACGCTCGCGCGCGCGCTCGACTTTCCCATGGTCGTCCGGCCGCCCGAGGGCAACCGCGAGTGGATCACGCGGCTCCTCGACGCCGGCGTGTGGAATCTCCACGTGCCCGCAGGTGGACACGCCGGAGCAGGCGGCGGAGGTCGCCTCGTACTGCCGCTACGCTCCGCTGGGCGAGCGCGGCATGTACGGCTTCGGCCCCACACCGAGTACCGGACGCTTCCCCGGCGAGCACATGGCCGCCGCGAACGCCCGCGTGCACGTCACGATCATGCTGCGAGACCAGGCGCGCCTTCGAGCCGCCTCGACGAGATCGCCGCCGTCCCCGGCATCGATGCCCTCACGCTCGGCCCCACCGACCTGGCCCAGAACCTGGGCGTCCTCGGCACGCCCACGCAGCGTCCAGGTGCTCGACGAGCATCGCCGGCGTCTGGTGGACGGCGGCGCGCAAGCACGGCAAGGCGGTGGCCGATGATCACGGACAGCGTGGAAGGCGTGCGCCAGATGATCGCGCTCGGCGCTACCATCATCAACTACTCGTCGGATGCGGCGGCCCTCCGCTCCGGTCTACGCCTCGGTGGTCGAGGAAATCCGTCGGACGTGACGCGGTATCTCACTCCTGACCCTGAACGTGCCGTGAAGGCCGCGGTTTCACCACGCTTCCGCTGCCTGGCCACCTGGGCTGTCCAACCTCGCCTCCCAGGCCGCATGGTCTCGCCCGGCCGGCTCCCGCCGCCTCCCTGGCGGGTAGGGGTCTCTCCACGAGGGCGTTGACATTCCGGGGAATCGCTGGCAGTCTTGGGTCGCCATGAACACGTTCCTGGGCCTACTGCTTATGCGTAGCGGCGAGCGCCTTCCTGCGCTCGCCGAGCCTCCTGCGACAGTGTCGCCAGGAGGTTTTTTGTTTTCCGGCTCGAACCCGAGCCCGACGAGGAGCCCGACATGCCACCGAGATCTGTGACGCCGAAGAAGATGGCCTTCGACAAGTACCGCCCTTCATGCCGCTCGACGCTGCCCGACCGCACCTGGCCGGACAAGCAGCTCGTGAAGGCGCCCCGCTGGTGCTCGGTCGACCTGCGCGACGGCAACCAGGCCCTCATCGATCCCGATGGACCCCGAGCGCAAGCGGCGCATGTTCGAGACCCTCGTGGCAGATGGGCTTCAAGGAGATCGAGGTGGGCTTCCCTCGGCCTCCCAGCCCGACTTCGACTTCGTGCGCGTCCTCATCGAGGAGGACCTCGATCCCGGACGACGTCACCATCCAGGTGCTGACCCAGTGCCGTCCCGGAGCTGATCGAGCGGACCGTACGAGTGCCTGCAGGGCGCGCCGGCGCGCCATCGTGCACTTCTACAACTCGACCTCGATCCTCCAGCGGCGCGTGGTGTTCGGCCTCGACAAGGCGGGCATCGTCGACATCGCGGTCAACGCGGCCAAGCTCTGCCGGAAGCTCGAGCAGACCCTGGGCGGCACCGAGATCTTCTACGAGTACTCGCCCGAGAGCTACACGGGCACCGAGGTGGAGTTCGCCGTCGAGATCTGCGAGGCGGTCATGGACGTGATCGAGCCGACGCCCGACCGGAAGATCGTCCTCAACCTGCCGGCGACGGTCGAGATGTACACGCCGAACCTCTACGCCGACACCATCGAGTGGTTCCTGCGGCACGATCTCGCGCCGCGACCGCGTCGTGCTGTCGCTCCACCCGCACAACGACCGGGGCTGCGCGGTGGCCGCGGCCGAGCTCGGCGTGCTGGCGGGCGCCGACCGCGTGGAAGGCACCCTGTTCGGCAACGGCGAGCGCACGGGCAACGTGGACGTCGATCACGCTGGCCATGAACCTCTTCGCCCAGGGCGTCGACCCCGAGCTCGACATCTCCGACATCGACGGCCTGCGCCGGGTGGCCGAGTACTGCAACCGTCTGCCCGTGCATCCGCGCCATCCCTACGTCGGCGATCTCGTCTACACCGCCTTCTCGGGCTCGCACCAGGACGCGATCAAGAAGGGCATGGAGGCCCTGCCGCGCGACTACGAGGTAGTGGGAGGTGCCCTACCTGCCCATCGATCCCAAGCACGTCGGGCCGCACGTACGAGGCCGTCATCCGCGTCAACAGCCAGTCGGGCAAGGGCGGCGTGGCCTTCATCATGAAGGCCGAGCACGGCTTCGACCTGCCCCGGCGGCTCCAGATCGAGTTCTCCAAGACGATCCAGACCATCACCGAGGACAGCGGGACGGAGATCAGCCCCGCCGACATGTGGAAGGCCTTCAAGGCCGCCTATCTGCCCGAGCGGCCCGCCTACGAGCTGCGCGGGCACGAGCTCGTCTCGGACGCGGGCAGCGAGGCACGCGCATCACCGCGCAGCTCGTGGTGAGCGGCAGCCCGCAGACCGTCACCGGCACCGGCAATGGCCCCATCGCCGCCTTCGTGGACGCCCTGCGGAGCGGACTCGGGGTCACCATCGACGTGGTCGACTACGCGGAGCACGCGCGTCGGTCAGGGCGCCGACGCCACCGCCGCCGCCTACCTGGAGACCATCGGCGGAGACGGGACTCTTCGCTGGGGGTGGGTGTCCACCAGAACATCATCACCGCGTCACTGCGCGCGGTGCTGTCCGCGCTCGCCCGGCACCGCGCCGACTGATCCACGGCCGGCGAGCGGTGGGGACCCGGACTCACGCTCGCCGGCCGATCCCGCCAAGGCGTGACTCAGCCGGGGACCCACCTCGACGAAGCCGTTTCTCACGTAGAAGTTCCGACTCGGCTGCCATCTCGGACGGTGATGGGGGAGAGCCAGCTCCGCGCTTCGTCCGTCGTTCCGCGGGGACGTTCGTGCGGAGTCTCGCGGTTCGTCGGCGGTTGCGCGAGGGCGTCCGTGAGATCTCACGGCTTCGGCCGGGCGCCGCTCAGCCAGTGGAGCGCGACGGCGCTGGCCGCGGCCACGTTGAGGCGAGTCCATCTCGGGAGCCATGGGAATGCGGACGTGGAGGTCGGCCGCCCTCAGCCCGTCCTCGCTGAGCCCGCGACCCTCGGTGCCGAGGAGCAAGGCGGCTTTCGCGGGAAACGGCCGGCTCCGGCCGAGCTCTTCGATGGCTATCGCGTCGTCCCGCGGCGTGAGGGCGACGATGGTGTAGCCGGCGGCGCGCAAGAGCCCCAGGTCCGGCCAGCCGGGCAGCCACGCGAAGGGAAGCACCACCGCCGCGCCTGACGAGACCCGGATGGCCTTGCGATAGAGCGGGTCCGCCGTGCCGGGCGAGAGAAGGGCGGCGCCCGCACCGAAGGCGAGGGCATTGCGGAAGATCGCCCCGACGTTGCTCGCGTCGCCGAGACCCTCGAGCACCACGATACGGTCAGCGTGCGCTTCGGCAAGCACGGCTTCCGCCGTGGGCTCCATACCGCGTTCGCCTACAGCGAGACATCCGTGGTGGAACTCGATGCCCACGATGGCCTTGACGATATCCTGCCGCACCAGGTAGATGGGCACGCCGGCCGCCTCCAGCGTCGCCCCGAGGGCTTGGAGAGCGGGCGGGGTGACAAGCGCGGATCGAGCGCGGTAGCGGCGCGCGGCGAGCAGACGCAGCACCACCGTACGTCCCTCGGCGATGAAGGTGCCGCTCAGGCGTCGCCGCTCCGCATCGCGGATCTCACGGTAGTCGGCGAGGCGAGGGTCCTCGGGATCTTCCACGCTTTCCACGCTCGACATCGGTCTCCTCTCCGATCCTCGAACCTGCGATGGCCCGCGCCACGCCGCTCCATTCTCCGGCTATGCCCTGCCCTTGGTTGTCACGGACAGTGTCACGCGGTACTGTCATCCTGAGAACAGCCCAATCTTTTCGATGAGTCAAGCCGCATCGTCCTTTGGCACTGGCGTTGCTACCTCTCACCATGAAGTCGCAGGCATCCAGAGACACATATTCGGGGCGAAGCGCCCCTTGAGAGATCGGAGATAACCGTGGCCGCATGGCGTGCGATTCGCTCGGTGATGCTGGTCGGACTTGTGACTAGCGTGCCCGTTTGTGCTCAGGCGCAGGGACGTTCGGGAGTCGGGGTGGTCACCACGCTCGTCGGCGAGGCGACGGTGGCGCGCTCGGCGTCCGCCCAGCCCCAGGATCTCAGAATGCGTGACAACGTCTTTGCCTTGGACCGGATCATCACCAAGGAACGCTCGATGGTCCACGTGCTGATGGGCGGCAAGGCGCTCCTCACCGTACGTGAGCTGTCGGTGGTGACGGTGACCGAGGAAGGCGGCCGAGCGACGGTCGAGCTTCAGTCGGGAAAGGTCGGGCTGGCCGTCGTGCGTGAGCGGATGAAGCCGGGCGATGTCATCGAGGTTCACACGCCGCACGCGGTGGCGGCGGTCCGGGGCACCGTGTTGGTTGTCGAGATCGTCCCCAGTCCGGCCGGGGAGGCTCGACACCAATGGAGCCTTCACCAACGTGCATCTGCTCCACGGCAAGCTCGACGTGTCGCTGCGAAGCAATCCGGGCGGCGCGCCGGTCCGGCTGGAAAGCCTGCAGACCGTCACGGTGACCCGCGATGTGCTGGGGAGATGCGCCCGCTCGATCTCGCTACGGCCGGCGCAGTCACCACGGGCCTCAAGCCCAATCAGCAGGCGGTGACGGCGATTCCCGAGAAGCTACAGGCCGCGGTTGACCAGCGTCAGGGAGTACTGGCCCTCGCCACGGCGATGGAGCTGGCGCGGGGAGGGCAGAGCAGCGACTCAGCGAAGGCACGGAGCGGCAAGCGCGGAGCAGACGGGGATCGCCGAAGTCGTCGAGGGTGGCGCGACTCTGGACGCTCTCGCTCCCGTGGCGGAAGTGGGAGAAGGAGCCGGAGTGCTGGTCGGTGGCGTCTTCGGCGCGCTCGATGGCACCGTGAGCAGCCTGGGCATCAGCAGCAGCTCGAGCACGGGCAGCGAGTGGTGGCAGCGGCTCAGGCAGCCTCAGCGGCGGCTTGAGTAGCACGGGCAGCGCTCTCGGCAACGTGGCGGGTACTGCCTTGGGTGGGAGCAGCGGCAGTTCGGGCAGCGGTGGCGGCGGAGGCATCGGCGGGGGTGGTGGGTTTGGCAACAGCGGCCCTGGGTCGGGCTCAGGTGGGGGCAAGGGACCGAGCCTCGGGTCGGGCAACGGGCCGATCGGCAACATACTGGTGCCCGTCGTGGCCCCACTTCTCAAGAAGAAGTAGCAGGCGCGCTCACCGCCCGTGCTCGAGCTCGACCCATGACCCGTCATCCCGTCTGGTACGTTCCTGAACTCGCCCGCGGCGTCGCTCTTGACGGGGCTACCGGCAGACTTCGAGCGGCGCCCTCTCGCCGACCTCACGCTCCTGGCTGGCGCCGAGCCGCCGGGAGTGCTCGTCGTCGACGCGGCCGGCGGGAAGCAAGCGCGCTCGCCAGGGCGGCTGCGCGCAAGGGGCGGGTATGCCGGTGGTGGCCCTCGTCGATGCTCACGTTCCGGAGACGGTGGCCGGGCACTCGTGCTACGCGTACCTGAGCTCGTCGGTGTCGCCGCCCATGCTCGCCGCCGTCCTGCGGGAGGCGTGCAAAGGCGCGCGGGTGCGGGCGGGAACGCGCGAGACGGACACCCAGCTCGAAGAGCTCACGGCCATCGGCATCCGCCTGTCGGCCGAGCGAGATCTCGACGCGCTGCTCGAGCTGATTCTCGACCAAGGGCCGGGAGATCACGCGGAGCGACGCCGGCTCTCTCTACGTGGTGGAGAAGACCCCCGACGACAGCCAATGCCTGCGCTTCAAGCTGGCGCAGAACGACAGCGTGCAGGTGCCGTTCAGCGAGTTCACCCTCGCCATCAGCGCGGAGAGCGTCGCCGGCTACGTCGCCCTCTCGGGTGAGATCCTGCGTATCGACGACGCGTACGCCCTGCCTCCGGAGTCACCGTTCCACATCAATACGGAGTTCGACGAGAACATCGGCTACCGGACCACGTCGATGCTGGTGGTGCCCATGAAGACCTCGGAGGGCGAGGTCATCGGCGTCCTCCAGCTCATCAACTGCAAGCGCGAGCCCGGACGCCCCCTCGCCTCGCCGGAAGCGCTCCGCGACGAGGTGTTGCCCTTTCCCGAGCGCTACGGAATGCTCGCGGCCTCCCTCGCCTCCCAGGCGGGGGTGGCCATCCAGAACGCTCAGCTCCTTCACGAGCTGCGGGCCACTCTCCAGAAGCTCGAAGCCTCCCAGCAGCAGTTGGTCCAGACGGAGCGGCTGAGCGCGCTCGGTGAGATGGCGGCGGGGGTCGCGCACGACTTCAACAACCTCCTCGCGGTGGTGGTGGGCCGCGCGGAGCTGTTGCTCGGGGCCGGTCAGGAGCCGGCGGTGGCGCGAGATGTCCAGATCATTCGCCAGGCGGCGTGGGACGGCGCGCAGACCGTGCGGCGGATCCAGGAATTCACGCGCACCCGCCAGACCCGGCCCTCGGGACGCGTGGACATGCCCGAGCTCCTGCGCGACGTGGTCGAGCTCACGCGCGGGCGATGGAAGGACGAGGCCCAGAGCCTCGGCGTGTCCTACGAGGTGCGGGTGGAGAGCGCGACCGTTCCCCCGTGAAGGGTATCGCCTCGGAGCTACGCGAGGTGTTCATGAATCTGCTCATCAACGGGCTCGACGCCATGGCCGGGGGCGGGCGCTTCGTCTTCCGCGTGTCCAGCGATGGGGAGACGGTGACCGTCGCCGCGGAAGACACGGGATGCGGCATGGCGGAGGAGACCCGGCGCAAGGTGCTGGAGCCCTTCTTCACCACCAAGGGAGCACGCGGGACGGGGCTCGGCCTCTCCGTCTCCTGGGGCATCGTCAAGCGTCACGGGGGCACCATCGACATCGAGAGCCGGCTCGGCGAGGGCAGCGTCTTCATCGTCCGCCTTCCCGTGACCAAGCAGGTGGCGGCGTCCGAGGTCCGCGAGTGGACGCCCCGCCCTGCCCGCAAGGCGCACGTCCTCGTCATCGACGACGAGCGCGAGGTGCGCTCGGTGCTCCGGGACGTGCTCACCTCCATCGGGCACACCGTGGTGGAGGCGGCGAGCGGCGAAGAGGGATTGGCCCGCTGCGAGAGCGAGGCGGTGGATCTCATCCTCGCCGATGTCTCCATGCCGGGGATGTCGGGCTGGGACGTGGCTGCCGCGTGCCAGCGCCGCTTCCTCGCGTTCCCCTCGGCTTCGTCACGGGCTGGGGCGATCGATTGAACCAGGAGGAGGCGACGCGCTCCGGCGTGCGCTTCGTTCTCTCCAAGCCCTTCGCGCCCGTCGACGTGCAGGCGCTGGTGGCGGGGGCCCTGATGCCGCCGGGCGGCGGCACCTAGGAGCGATCAGCCGAGATCGAGGGCGCGCTCCGGCAGCTCCACACGAAAGATGGCGCCCGGCGCGGGCCTCGTCACGAGGGCGACCGAGCCGCGATGCTCCTGCGCGATCTCCAGGCACACGTAGAGGCCGAGCCCGGTGCCGATGCCGGGGGCTTGGTGCTGAAGTAGGGTTCGAAGAGATGGGCGCGCGCTTTCTCGGAGACGCCGGGCCCGGTGTCCGAGATCTCGAAGGCCACGTGCTTCGTCTCCGGTATGGCCAGCGTCTGGATGGTGAGCCGGCGAGGCGCGGGCCGGCCCCGCATGGCCTGGATGGCGTTGGCGATCAGGTGGGCGGCGAGCTCGTGGAGGCGATGCGCGTCACCCCAGATGGTGGGGAGTCCGGAGGGAGCTCGAGGACCACCGTGATCTTGGCGCGTTTCAGCGCGTAGTCGAAGAGATCCACCACTTGTCGTATGACGTCGTTGATGGCCACTCCTGTCCGCTCGCTCGGGTAGTCGCGGGCGAGGGCGGTGAACCGCCGGACGATCTGTCCGGCGCGCTCCGCCTCTTCGGCCATCCTCTGCGCCTGCTCCGCCACCGGGCCGGGGCCCGCCATCTCTCCGATGGTTCTCGCCTGGGCCAGCGTCCCTGTGAGCGAGCCGTCCAGCTGGTGGGCGAGGCCGCCGAGGACTCTCCGAGGGCGGCCATCCGCTCGCTCCGGAACAAGGCCTGGCGCTGTCGTCGTGCCTCCGTCCGTCCTCGCTTGAGCGTGTCCACGGCCATGACGGCGCCGATGATCACCGGCTCCCCTTGCGGAGCACGCGGCGGCCGTCCGCTTCGACGAGCACGATGCCGCCGTCCTTGCGCACGAGCCGGCAGCTCGCCCGAAACGTCTCGCCCCGAAAGCGACGCTCGAGGTTGCGGGACACCGTGGGCCAGTCCTCGGGATGCACGACGTCGGTGAGCTCCACGCCCCCACGATCTCCTCCACCGTGTAGCCGACGATGGTGGAGAGGGCCTGGTTTGCGTAGAGGAAGCGGTCGCGCGCGGCCACGTACACGCCCATGAGGGACTGCTGGGCGAGCGCGTCGAAGTATTGCTCCGTCTCCGGCGAGGAGCGCGGTGCGGCGCTCCATGACGGTGACAATCTCGTCGAGGGCGCGCGCCATGTCGCCCGCCTGCTGCGCGAGCTCCGCGCGCGCGGTGGGATCCCCGCGGCCAGGCGCCGCGTCAGCTCGACGAGGGAGGAATCCATGCTCGCGTCCAGGGTCCGGCCGCCGAGGGCCATGGTCTGCGGTGCCGAGGGAAGGAGAGGGACATGGAGATCACCTCTCCTGATACAGCGCGGACAAGCGGGGCGTCAAGCCCGGAGTGCCGAAGCGTTAGGAAGGGCGCGGAGGACCGCTTCCCTGGCGCCGCCTCCGCCTCTGATCTCCACCTTGACTCCGGGGAGAGTCGGGGCTGGCCGTCGGTGACCACCTGCTCGCCTGCCTGGAGGCCGGAGGCGATCACGGAGTCACTGCCCTGGGTGCGGGCCACCACCACCCGGCGGTTCTCGACGGTCGAATCGGGCTTTACCACGAAGACGTACATTCCCTGGGCGCCCGTCTGCACCGCCTGGGACGGCACCACGATGGCCTTGGGATCGACGGTAAGAGTCAGGGTGACGTTGGCGAACTGGCCGGGCCACAGCCGCTTCTCCGGATTGGGGAAGCTCGCCTTGAGGCGCACGGTGCCCGTGGTGGGATCGATGGCGTTGTCCACGAAGGTGACCACGCCCCGCTCCGGCTTCTTCTCGCCGGAGGGCAAGGCCTCCACGCTGAGCGATCCCGCCTGCATGTACTTCTTGATCTCGCCGAGCTGCTGCTGGGGCACGGTGAAGGAGACGTAGATGGGCTGGATCTGGTTGATGACGAGCAGGGTCGAGTCCGACGTTCCGCCCGACCGCACCACGTTGCCCTCGTGGAGCATCAGGCTGCCCGTTCGCCCGTCGATGGGCGACCTGATCTCGGTGTAGGCGAGGTTGAGGCGCGCCGTCTCCACCAGCTGCTCGTCGGCGCGCACGAGCGCGCGCGCGGTGGCCACCGCGGCGTGGTCCGCTTCGATGGTGGCCTGGGCCGTCTTGAGCGCGGTCATGAACTGGTCGTACTGCTCGCGCGCGACGAAGCCGCCCACCACCAGCTTCTTGTAGCGCTCTTCCTCGACGCGGGCATTCTCGAGCATGGCCTCGTCGCGGGCGAGGTTGGCCTCGGCCTGCCGCACCTGCGCCTGGTGCTGGGAGGTGGTCGCCTCGGCCTGGGCGAGGGCGGCCTGGAAGGGACGCCGGTCGATGGTGAAGAGCATGTCGCCCTTCTTCACGTCCTGGCCTTCCTTGAAGTGCACGCGAACCAGCTCGCCGCCCACCTGGGCCTTGACCGACACCACGGAGAAGGCCTCCACGCTGCCGATGGCCTGGATCTGCAGCGGCATGGCCTTCTCCTCGACGGCGGCCACGGCCACCGGCACCGGCGCCTGCGGCCGCTGACCGGCTTTCGGCTCGGCCTTCGACTCCGCCTTCTTGGAGCAGGCGCCCGCGGCGAGGACGGCGGCGAGGAGCAGCGCCAGTCCCACCACGCGATAGGCCACGGTACCGCGCGACATCATGAGCCACCGTCTCCTTGCGATGCCACGACCGGTCCAGGTATCCGAAGGGTGGACGCGCGCCGCCGGCGGCTCAGCCTCAACCGGAAGCGCTCCATGTAGAGGTAAACGACAGGGGTAGTGTACAGGGTGAGGAGCTGGGACACCAAGAGACCTCCCACGATGGTGATGCCGAGAGGCCGGCGCAGCTCGGCGCCTACGCCGGAGCCGAAGGCGAGGGCAGCGCGCCGAGGAGCGCGGCCGCCGTCGTCATCATGATGGGTCGGAAGCGCAGGACGCAGGCCTGGTAGATGGCGTCCTCGGGCGACTTGCTCTGATCGCGCTGGGCGTCGAGGGCGAAGTCGATCATGAGGATGGCGTTCTTCTTCACGATGCCGATGAGCAGGATGATGCCGATCATCGCGATGATGTTGAGATCCCCGCCGAAGAGGAGGAGGGCGAGGATGGCGCCCACCCCGCGGAGGGCAGGGTGGAGAGGATGGTGATGGGGTGGATGAAGCTTTCGTAGAGCACGCCGAGCACGATGTACACGGTGATGATGGCGGCGAGGATCAGGATGGGCTGGCTGGCCAGCGACGCCTGGAAGGCCTGAGCCGTGCCCTGGAAGCTGGCGCGGATCGAGGCGGGCATGTTCATCTGCCGCTCCGCCGCCTGGATGTTGACCACGGCGTCGCCCAGGGCGAAGCCGGGGGCGAGGTTGAAAGACAAGGTGACGGCGGGAAAGAAGCCCTGGTGGTTCACGGCGAGCGGCGTCGTCCCCTGGGAGAAATGAGCGAAGGCGGACAGCGGCACCTGGCTGCCCGTGCTGGACTTGACGTAGATCGACTTCAGCGCGTCCGGGTTCTGCTGATAGGCGGGCGGCACCTCGAGGACGACGTGGTACTGGTTGAGCGGCGTGTAGATGTTCGAGACCTGGCGCTGGCCGAAGGCATCGTAGAGCGTGTTGTCGATGAGCTGGGGCAGGATGCCGAGCCGCGAGGCGGTGTCGCGATCGATGACGAGCGAGGCCTGGAGCCCGCGGTTCTGCTGGTCGGTGGCCACGTCGCGGAGCCCTTCCACCGTGCGGAGCTTGGCGAGCATCCGCGGGGCGAAGGAGTTCAGCTCGTTGAGGTCCGTGCTCTGTAGCGTGTACTGGTACTGCGCGTTGCTCATACGCCCTCCCACCCGCACGTCCTGCACCGCCTGCAGGAAGAGAGTGGCCCCCGGCACGTGGGCGAGCTTTCCGCGCAGGCGCTGGATCACGAGGTCCACGGAGATCTTCCGCTCCCCCACGGCTTGAGCACGACGAACATGCGCCCGGTGTTCGTGGGATTGCCCGTGCCGCCGGAGAAGGCGACCACGTTGCTCACGTCGGGATCGGCCATCACCGTGTTGACGAACTCCCGCATCTTGTCGCGCATGGCCGTCGGACGAGATGTCCTGCTCGGCCTGGATGGCTCCCACGATGCGCCCCACGTCCTGCTGGGGGAAGAGGCCCTTGGGTACGATGGTGTAGAGATAGACGTTGAGGCAGATCGTGGCGAAGGTGACGAGCATGGATGAATCGCCGGTGCCGGAGAACCCAGCGCAGGCTCCGATCGTACACGCCGGCCAGCCCGTCGAAGGCCCGCTCGCCGAACCGGTAGAGCCGCCCGTGTCCCCCGCGCGCTCCGAGCGAAGGAAGCGTGAGCACATCATGGGAGTGACGCTCAGCGAGACGATGAGGGAGAGGGTGACGGCAATGGTGAGGGTGACCGCGAACTCGCGGAAGAGCCGGCCCACCAGCCCGCCCATGAGCAGGATGGGAATGAAGACGGAGACGAGCGAGATGGTCATGGACAGCACGGTGAAGCCGATCTCCCGCGCGCCGCGGAAGGCGGCGGCGAGGGGCCGTTCGCCCTCCTCGACGTAGCGCGTGATGTTCTCGAGCACCACGATGGCGTCGTCCACCACGAAGCCCGTGGAGATGGTCAGGGCCATCAGGGAGAGGTTGTCCAGGCTGTAGCCGCAGAGGTACATGCCGCCGAACGTGCCCACGAGCGACAGGGGCACGGCCACGCTGCGGGATGATGGTGGCGGAGACGCTGCGGAGGAAGACGAAGACCACGAGCACGACCAGCACCACGGAGATGAGCAGGCTGATCTGGACATCCTTGAAGGCGGCGCGGATGGAGGTGGTCCGGTCGAGGGCCACCGCGAGCTTGATGGAGGGCGGGATGGAGGCGCGAAGCGTGGGGAGGAGATCGTAGACACGGTCCACCGTCTCGATCATGTTCGCCCCGGGCTGCCGGAAGAGGACGAGCACCACCGCGCGCTTGCCGTCGGCGAGCCCGCCCGTGCGCACGTCTTCCACGGAGCTGACCACGGTGGCCACGTCGCCGAGGCGGATGGGCGCGCCCTTGCTGGTAGGCCACGATCACCGGGCCGGTACTGATCGGCGTCGAAGAGTTGGTCGGTCGCGTTGATCGTCCACGCCGTGGTGGGGCCGGACAGCTCGCCCTTCGGAGAATTGGCGTTCACGTTGCTCAGCCCGGCCCGCACGTCCTCGAGCCCATAGCCGAGGGCGCTCAGCTGCCCCGGATCGACCTGGACGCGCACGGCGGGCTTGGCCCCGCCGCCCACGAAGACCTGCCCCACGCCTTCCACCTGGGAGAGCTTCTGGGCGAGGATCGAGTCGGCGGCGTCGTAGAGCCGGCCCACGGGCATGGTGTCCGAGGTGAGGGCGAGGATCATGATGGGCGCGTCGGCGGGATTGACCTTGCGATAGGTCGGATTGTTGGGGAGGTTCTGCGGGAGCTGGTTGCGCGCGGCATTGATGGCAGCCTGCACGTCGCGCGCGGCCGCGTCGATGTTGCGGCTGAGATCGAACTGGAGGACCACGGTGCTCGCCCCGAGGAGGCTGGTCGACGTCATCTCCGTCACGCCCGCGATGCGCCCGAATTGCCGCTCGAGCGGCGTGGCCACCGACGGAGGCCATGGTCTCCGGGCTGGCCCCGGGCAGGATGGCCTGGACCTGGATCACCGGGAACTCGACCTGGGGCAGGGGCGCCACGGGCAGCTGGCGATACGCGATGACGCCGGCGAGGAGAAGCCCCACCGCGAGGAGCGAGGTGCCGATGGGCCGCCGGATGAAAGGCTCGGAGATGCTCACGGCCGTCGCCTAGTCCGCCTCCGCCGGCGCGGGTAGCGTGCCTGGATGGGTCACGCGACGGAATCGCCGGGCGAGGCGGTCGAAGTACAGGTAGACCACGGGCGTGGTGTAGAGCGTGAGGATCTGGGACGAGGATCAGACCGCCCACGATGGTGATGCCGAGGGGCGCCGCAGCTCGGAGCCGGTGCCCGTGCCGAGGGCGAGGGCAGGCCGCCGAGGAGCGCGGCCATGGTCGTCATCATGATGGGGCGGAAGCGCAGGAGGCAGGCCTGGTAGATCGCTTCCGCGGGAGGCTTGCCCTCCTCGCGCTCCGCCTCCAGCGCGAAGTCGATCATCATGATGGCGTTCTTCTTCACGATGCCGATGAGAAGAATGATGCCGATGAGCGCGATGATGTCGAGGTGCGTGCGGAAGAGCTGGAGGGCGAGGATGGCGCCCACGCCCGCCGAGGGCAGCGTGGAGAGAATGGTCACGGGATGGATGTAGCTCTCGTAGAGCACGCCCGAGGACGATGTAGACGGTGATGAGCGCGGCCAGGATGAGAAGGGGCTGGGTGGCCAGCGAGGCCTGGAAGGCCTGGGCGGTGCCCTGGAAGCTCGCGCCGGATGGAGGCGGGCAGCCCGATCTGCTGCTCGGCGTTCTTGATGGCGGTGACGGCGTGGCCGAGGGCGACGCCGGGCGCGAGGTTGAAGGACAGCGTGACGGAGGGAACTGGCCCTGGTGGTTGATGGCGAGCGGCGTGGTGCCCGGCACGAAGCGGGTGAAGGAGGACAGAGGCACCTGCGCGCCGGACGCCGACTTCACGTAGATGCTCTTGAGCGCGTCGGGATTCTCCTGGTAGGCGGGGAGGACCTCGAGCACGACGTGGTACTGGTTCAGCTGGGTGTAGATGGTCGAGACCTGGCGCTGGCCGAAGGCGTCGTACAAGGTGTCGTCGATGAGCTGCGGCACGATGCCCAGGCGCGAGACGCGCTGTCGCGATCGATGTCGAGCATGGCCTGGAGCCCGCCGTTCTGCTGGTCGCTCGCCACCTCGCGAAGCTCCGGCAGCTCCTTGAGCTTGGCGATGAGGCGCGGCGTCCACTCCGCCAGCTCCCGCGCGTCCGCGTCCTCGAGGGTGTACTGGTACTGCGTCCGGCTCACGCGGTTCTCCACCGTCAGGTCCTGCACGGGCTGCATGTAGAGGGTGATGCCGTCCACGCTGTGCAGCGACGTCTGGAGCCGGCGGATGATCTCGGTGGCGTCGGCGTGGCGCTGCTCGCGGGGCTTGAGGTTGATCTGGATGCGCCCGCTGTTCGGCGTCATGTTGGTGCCGTCGATGCCGATGAACGAGGAGAGGCTCGCCACGTCGGGATCCTTGAGGATGACCCGGGTGAGCGCGCGCTGCCGCTCGGACAGCGCGGTGAAGGAGATGCTCTCGGGCGCCTCCGACACGCCGAGGATCACCCCGGTGTCCTGCACGGGGAAGAAGCCCTTGGGCACCACCACGTAGAGCACGATGGTGAGGACGAGGGTGGCGATGGTCACCACGAGGGTGCCCGGCTGGTGGCGGAGCACCCAGCGGAGAGTCGTGGCGTAGCGATCGATCATCCAGGTGAAGGCGCGCTCGGTCAGGTGGTAGAAGCGCGTCCGCGATGCCTCGTGCTCTCCGCGCAGGATCTTCGCGCACATCATGGGGGTGAGGGTGAGGAGACCACGGCCGAGACGAGGATGGCCACGCTGAGGGTGACCGCGAACTCGCGGAAGAGCCGGCCCACGATGTCGCCCATGAAGAGGAGCGGGATGAGCACGGCGATGAGGGACACGGTGAGGGAGACGATGGTGAAGCCGATCTGCGCCGAGCCCTTGAGGGCGGCCTCGAGCGGGGTGTCCCCGCCTCGATGTAGCGGGCGATGTTCTCGATCATCACGATGGCGTCGTCCACCACGAAGCCGGTGGAGATGGTCAGGGCCATGAGGGAGAGGTTGTCCAGGCTGTAGCCGAGCAGGTACATGACGCCGAAGGTGCCCACGATGGAGATGGGCACGGCCACGCTGGGGATGATGGTGGCGGTGAGGCTGCGGAGGAAGAGGAACATGACCATGACCACGAGGGCGATGGTGAGGATCGAGCGTGAACTGCACGTCCTCCACGGAGGCGCGGATGGTCGTGGTCCGGTCGGTGAGGGTGGTGATCTCGATGGAGGAGGGCAGGGAGGCCTTGAGCTGGGGCAGCAGGCGCTTGATGCGGTCCACCACCGCGATGATGTTGGCGCCGGGCTGGCGCTGGATGTTCACGATGACCGCGGGCTTGCTCGTTCATCCACGCCGCGAGCTTGACGTTCTCCACGCCGTCGATGACGTTGGCCACGTCGGACAGCCGCACCGGCGCGCCGTTCTTGTAGGTGACGACGATCTTCTTGTACTCGTCGCTCGACAGGAGCTGGTCGTTGGCCCCGATGGTGAACGCCTGCCGCGGCCCCTCCAGATTGCCCTTGGCCTGGTCGACGTTGGCCTGGCCGAGGACGGCGCGCAGGTCTTCGAGACCCAGCCCGTAGGAGGCGAGCGCGGTGGGATCGGCCTGCACGCGGACGGCGGGACGCTGACCGCCGCTGATCGAGACGAGTCCCACGCCGGGGAGCTGGGAGATCTTCTGGGCGAGGTTGGTGTCGGCGAGGTCTTCCACGCGGCTCAGGGGCAAGGTGTCCGAGGTGAGGGCGAGGGTGAGGATGGGCGTGTCCGCGGGATTGACCTTGCTGTAGATGGGCGGATTGGGCAGATCGCGCGGGCAGGTAGGTCGACGCGACATTGATGGCCGCCTGCACCTCCTGCTCGGCCACGTCGATGGGATGCTCGAGGGTGAACTGAAGCGTGATGAGGGAGGCGCCGAAGGAGCTCGTCGACGTCATCTGGTTGAGCCGGGCAGCTGGCCGAACTGGCGCTCGAGCGGCGAGGTGACCGACGAGGCCATGACGTCCGGACTGGCCCCCGGATAGAAGGTGAGGACCTGGATGGTCGGATAGTCGACCTGGGGGAGCGCGGAGATGGGCAGCTGGGTATACGCCACGCCGCCCGCGAGGAGCACGGCCACGGTGAGGAGCGTGGTGGCGATCGGGCTGGAGGATGAAGAGGCCGAGACGGATTCACGGCTGCTCTCTGCGCATGGAAATATGGTAGCGCAGGCGGAGGTCGCGGACACTCCGATTCGCCCGAGACGACGCGCCAAACGTGAAGAAATGTGAAGCGTCAGCGCGGCCGATCTGGCAGGATCGGCGCCATGAGCGTCCACTCGCTGACAGTGAAGCCGCGCGCTCGGGGTCTCCTCTGGAGCTTCCTCGTTGGGTTCCTGGTGGTGGGGGTGCCCTACTGGCGGATCCCGTACAACAAGGCGACGTCGGCGGCGGTGATGGGCGGCGCGATACTGATCGGCGTGGTCGCCCTGATCGCCCGCGTGCTGACCGACGCGCGCTTCCTGCGTGTCGTCCTCGTCGTGGCCGCCGCGGTACCCGCGGCGGTGATGGCCCGCGTGGTGGTGGATACGACCCGTGACCCCACCTCGCACAACCTCTGGCCCTTCGAACTGGTCATCGCCTTTCTGGTGGGGCTGGCCGGCACGGTGCCGGGCACGCTGATCGGCAGCGTCTTCCGGCGCATGCTCGGCAAGCGCTAGGCGCTCTCCTCCGCCGCCCCGGGCCCCCGCGGATTCGGTGTATCTTGTGGAAGCTCGCCCATGTACTTCGACCGTCGGCTCTGGGCATTCACGCGCGGCGTGCGGCTGCGCATCGCGGGCACTGTGCTGCTCGGGCTGCTCGCGGTGGGCGCGGGCATCGCCCGCCTCGCGCTCTTCGGCTGGCTCCTCGGGCGGGTGATCGCGGGCGACTCGCTGCGCACGCTTGCTGCCCCTCATGGCGCTCACCGCGGGCGCCGTCCTGCTCCGGAGCGCGCTCGACTACTGGCGCGCCATGGCCGCCCACACCACCGCCGCGCCTCGTGCAGAGCACGCTGCGCCAGGCCATCTACGAGCGGGTGACCGCCCTCGGCCCCGCCCACTTCACCCGCTCCCGCACCGGCGACGTCATCCTCTCCATGGTGGAAGGCGTCCAGCAGCTCGAGGTCTACTTCGGCCAGTACCTGCCGCAGCTCGCGGTGGCCGCGCTCACCCCGGTGCTCATCTTCGCCTTCGTCGCCTTCGTCGATCTGCCCGTGGCCCTCGTCCTGCTCGCGGCGGCGCTCGTGACCCTGCTCGCTCCGTCACTCTGGCATCGCAAGGATAGCCGCCAGAGCCTGTCGCGCCAGAAGGCGTATGCCGCCTTCGGCGCGGAGTTTCTCGACTCGATCCAGGGCCTGACCACGCTCAAGGCCTTCGGCCAGAGCGGGCCGCGGGCGCGCATGCTCGGGGAGAAGGGCGCGCGATCTCTTCCACAGCACCATGGGCGTGCTCGGGGCGAACACGCTCGCGCGCGGCATCACCGACACCGGCATGGCGGTGGGCGCGGCGGCCGCGCTGGGCCTCGGGGCCTGGCGAGTGCGCGACGGGGAGATGACGCTCGGCGCGCTCCTCGTCATCCTCATGCTGGGCGTCGAGGTGTTCCGCCCGCTCCGCGAGCTGCGCGTGGTGCTCCACCAGGGCATGCTGGGCCTCTCCGCGGCCGGCGGCATCATGCAGATCCTCGAGGCGCAGCCCAAGGTCGAGCGATCGAGCCACGCCGCTCCTCGACGCCGCCTCGCTCTCGCCCATCGTGGCCTTCGAGGACGTGACGTTCTCCTACCCCGGCGGGCGCCGGGCCGCCCACGACGGGCTGTCCTTCGAGGTCAAGGCGGGAGAGCGGGTGGGCATCGTGGGGCCGAGCGGCGCGGGCAAGTCCACGGTGGCCCGGCTCCTCCTCCGCTTCTACGATCCGGAGCGCGGCCGGGTGACCATCGGCGGCCGCGACATCCGCGAGCTGACCCTGGACCAGCTCCGCGGACTGATCGCGGTGGTGAGCCAGGACACCTATCTCTTCCACGGCACCGTCGAGGAGAACCTCCGCATGGGCAAGCCCGACGCGACGCCGGCCGAGCTGCAGGCGGCCGCGCGCGCCGCCAACGCGGAAGAGTTCATCACGCGGCTGCCCCAGGGCTACCAGACGGTGGTGGGCGAGCGCGGCGTGCGGCTGTCCGGTGGCCAGCGCCAGCGCATCGCCATCGCCCGCGCCCTCCTGCGCGACGCGCCGATCCTCATCCTCGACGAAGCGCTGTCCTCGGTGGACGCGGAGAGCGAGGCGGTGATCCAGGCAGGCGCTCGACCGGCTCATGGAAGGCCGGACCACCTTGATCTTCGCTCACCGGCTGTCGAGCGTGATCGGAGCGGACCGCATCCTCGCGCTGGACGGCGGGCGCGTGGTGGAGAGCGGCACGCACGCCGAGCTCATGGCGCGCGGCGGCGCCTATCACCGCCTGATGGCGGCGCAGGCGCAGGACGATGCGGGGCCGGTCGAGCTGATCACCCGGCCCGAGCTCGCGCCCGAGCCGGGCATGGCCGACGGCGAGCCGGCGGCGGCCTCCGCCACTCCCGAGCCCACGGATGCCATCGTCCGCGCCGAGGGCATGGGCTGGCCACAGCTCATCCGCGTTCTGCTTGGCATGGTGCGCGGCTATCGCGGCCGCCTCGCCCTGACCTTCGTGCTCGGCGTGACCCGCGTGGTCGCGCTCATCGGCGTGGGCGTGCTCAGCGCGCTCGTCGTCGCGCGCGGTGAAGAACGGCAATGCCGCTCGGCCGGCTCATGATCGCCCTCGCCATCGCCGCCCGCTCGCGGGGCTTCTCCACTGGCTCGAGTCATGGCTGGCCCACGACATGGCCTATCGCCTGCTCGCTCGACATGCGGCTCGACATGTTCCGGAAGCTCGACGCGCTCGCGCCCGCCTATCTCTCCCGCCGCCGCACGGGGATCTCGTCGGGGTGGCCACGCACGACGTCGAGCTGATCGAGTACTTCTTCGCCCACACCATCACGCCCGCCTTCGTGGCCGTGCTCGTGCCCGTGGGCGTGCTCGTCACGCTCGCCTGCTTCGGATGGCCGATCGCGCTCGCCCTCGCTCCCCTTCCTCGCGTGGGCCGCGCTCACCCCGATTCTCGGCCGCGCGCGCATCGACCGGCTCGGCTCGCGGGCGCGCGAGGTCTCGGGCGATCTCACCGCCCACGCGGTGGACTCCGTGCAGGGCCTGGGCGAGATCGTGGCCTTTCGCCAGGTGGCGGCGAGGGGCCGCGAGTTCGCGGCCAAGGCGCAGCACTATTTCCAGGTGCGCATGCCCTTCCTCCACGATCTGAGCCTCAGGCCTCGCTGCAGGAAATCGCCAACGGGCTGGGCGCGCTCGCCGTGGTCGGGGTGGGCGCCGTGCTCGGCGCGTCGGGCCGCCTCGACACGGCCATGCTCCCGCTCCTCACCTTGCTGGCCATGTCCGCCTTCGTCCCCGTCTGGGAGATCGCGCAGGTGGGACGCCAGCTCGCCGACACGCTCGGCGCCGCCCGCCGCGTCTACGCGCGTGCACGCCGAGCCCGTGCCCGTGACGGACGGCCCGGGGTGGGCGCGGGAGTGCCCGCGTCGCGCGGACCGGCCCTCGAGCTGTCGCAGGTGACCTTCACCTATCCCGGCCGCCGCCGGCCCGCCCTCGTCGACGTGTCCTTCGCGGTGCCGCGCGGCAGCACGGTGGCGCTGGTGGGCCCGTCGGGCGCGGGGAAGACGACCATCGCCAGCCTCTGCCTCAGGTTCTGGGATCCCGACGCGGGCGCGATCCAGACTCGACGGCCACGATCTCCGTGAGTACGGCCTCGACGAGCTGCGCCGTCGCGTCGCCCTGGTCGCCCAGGACACCTATCTCTTCAACGACACGCTACGGAACAACGTCCTCCTCGCCAGGCCCGACGCGCCGGCCGGGAGCTCGAGGCGGCCATCGAGCAGGCCGCGCTCACGGACTTCGTGGCCGGGCTCCCCGATGGGCTCGACACCATCGTGGGCGAGCGCGGCGCGCAGCTCTCGGGGGCCAGCGGCAGCGCGTGGCCATTGCGCGCGCCTTCCTCAAGGACGCGCCGATCCTGATCCTCGACGAGGCGACCTCGCACCTCGACGCGGTGAGCGAGCAGGCGGTGCGGGCGCTCTCGACGTGCTCGCGCGGAGCCGCACCACGCTCGTCATCGCTCACCGGCTCTCCACGGTGCGGGACGCCGACCAGATCATCGTGATGGAAGACGGCCGCGTCGCCGAGATCGGCACGCATCAGGACCTCCTCGCCACCGGCGGACTCTACGCGCATCTCGTCTCGCGCCAGCTCGCTTCCTCCTCGGGCATTCTTTGATTGGCAGCTCGTAGGCGGCGAGTCTCCGGGGCGGGCGGGGCGGGGGCGCCCTCCCAAGACCACGCTGAGTCGCATTCCGCTTGGCCACTCTGGGCCCGCCACGAGATGTTGCTTGGTGGCGTTGGGAAGCTCCCCAGAAGATACGGGTCTTGGGAGGGCGCCCCCGCCCCACCCGCCCCTGAAGCTTCACCCCACCGCATCGGCGACCCTGCAGCGATCGGGAGCGAACATTCACACGGTCGGCGCGCCGGTCGCTACACGAACACCACTGCGGCAAATCGTGCGCATCGTCTCACGAGCAGCCACCGCGACCGGCCGCGACACCAACTGCAGCTGCGATACGGACGAGTGCGCCATCAACATGCGAGCGGTCACGCCGACGATCATTCCAGCAGCGCAGCGAAGCGGACGCATCCCATCTGAATCGGAGGAGTCAAGAGGCGAGCGCTCCCGGAGGGGTTGGGGGTTCCCTCCCCGGGCCCGTGTCTTCTGGGGAGCTTCCCAACGCCGCCAGGCAACATCTCGTGGCGGGCCCGAGTGGCCACGCGGCATGCGACGCAGCGTGGTCCGGGGAGGGAACCCCCAACCCCTCCGGGAGATTGCCGGCACGCTCCTAAGCAACGACTCAGCATTGCAAATAAGAGACCGCTCGCGGACAATCCCCGGCATGGACGCGCGGCCGACGAGCACAAGGCAGAAGGCGCTGGCCCTCAATCTCGACAAGAGCAAGTACGGGACGATCGCCGAGATCGGCGCGGGCCAGGAGGTCGCGCGGTGGTTCTTCGTGGTGGGAGGCGCCGCGGGCACCGTGGCCAAGACCATCTCCGCCTACGACATGGCGGTGAGCGACGCCATCTACGGCCAGGCCCCGAGGTACGTCAGTCGCCAGCGCCTCCAGGCCATGCTCGAGTACGAGTTCAGCCAGCTCCTCGAGGGCCTCGGGCGCGACGCGCGGGGACACCACCACCTTCTTCGCCTTCGCCGATACCGTGGCCACGCGGAGCTACAAGCGCGTCGAGGACGGGCGGGGGTGGGTGGGCATCCGCTTTCAACGCCGCCCCGGCGAGGCGCCCTCGGATGTGCTCGTTCACGTCAATCTCAAGGACACCACGGCCACCCTCCAGCAGGAGGCGCTGGGCATCGTCGGCGTCAACCTGATCTACGCCGCATATCACCTGCACGCGGAGCCCGAGGCGCTCATCGGCTCTCTCATGGACGAGCTGTCGCGCGACCGTCTCGAAGTGGACATGATCAAGCTGTCCGGGCCGGCCTTCGACGGCGTGGACAATCGGCTCATGAGCCTGCAGCTCGTCGAGCAGAATCTCACCGACGCCGCCGTGTTCACTGCGGCCGGTGAGGTCGTCCAGCCGTCGGAAGTGTTCTACAAGAAGCCGGTCCTCGTGGAGCGGGGAAGCTTCCGGCCGGTGACCAAGCTCACCCTCGATCTGCTGGAGGGAGCGCTCGAGCAGTTCCTGGAGGAGCCGGCGGTCAAGGGGCAGGAGCCGGTGGTGCTGATGGAGATGACGCTGCGGAACCTTACCGACGGCTCCCGCGCCGACGGCTCCCGCGTGGATCACGCCGACTTTCTCGCCCGCGCGGACCTCCTCGGTCTGCTCGGCCACGACGTTCTCATCTCCCGCTTCGAGCAGTTCTACCAGCTTGCCGAGTATCTCGGCTCCTACACGGATCGCCAGATCGGGATCGCGGTGGGGCTGCCCAGCATCCGGGAGATCGCCGAGGAGAACTACTACAAGGGCCTGGGCGGGGGCATGCTCGAGTCCACGGGCCGGCTCTTCCAGCGGTCGGTCAAGATGTACGCCTACCCGTTTCTCGATCCGGCCACCGGGCGCGTGGTGACCATCGAGACCATGCAGGTGATGGAGGTGTGGCGGCACATACGCGATTTCCTGCTGGAGAGCGGGCACCTCGTGCCCATCACGCGCTACGACGAGCGCCTGCTCACCATCTTCACCAAGGACGTGCTCGCCGCGCATCCAGTCCGGTGACGCCGCGTGGGAAGAGATGGTGCCCCCGGCGGTCGCCTCCATCATCAAGGCCAAGCGCCTCTTCGGCCTGCGCGCGTCCTGACCCTGCGCGCGCCGTGACGTAGGGAAGGCCGCCCTTCGCCCGGCGCTACTTCTGGACCTTCTCGCGTCCCGCCTCGTAGATTTCCTTCATCCGACTCGCCATGACCTTGCTTCCGATGCTGCGCTTCATGGAGCCGCCGAATCCCGTGACCTGGTCGGTGAACGCGTGGCTGACCGTGACCACCACCGTGCCCTCCGGAACGGGCAGGAATCCCCGTAGGACTGGGAGGCATTGTAGCCGGTGCTCGCGTAGTACTCGCGGCGCACCACCGCGCGGGCCAAACCGTCGGGGGCGGAGAGGATGTGCACGAGGATATAAGTCCACTTCTTCTCGATGAGGGACCTGAGCCAGAAGAAGTTCTCCTGCATCCCGGGGAGGGTGGCTTGGGGATAGTTGAGGAGGAGCTTCTGGAAGGCCGGCATGTACTTCTCCAGCCCCGGGCAGCCTCGGTGGCCTTTCGCAGATCGCCAGCGGGATCAGAGGGACGTCCGCCCCTCGATCGTAGGGTGGGATGCCCGCGAGACCGGAGGCGCGGTAGTCCTGGTACCGGGCGAGAAGCATGCGCCGCAGCTGCTGCTGAACCGCCTGGGTCGTCCCGCCGGCACAGTGCCTTGAAGGCGGCGAGCTCGCTCGCGCTGAGATTCACGTCCTCCCCGCCTTCGCGCCGGTCAGCGCCTGGGCCTCGGCAGCTCGTGATCGTGAGCTTCGCGAAGTCGGCGAGGGTTCCCGCGCCCTTGATCTCTCCATACGCCTTCACCTGGGCATCGGCGGTGATGAGATCGCCGGCCACGATCTGCTTGCTGAGCGTGGCCGGCGCCTCCTTGACGAGAAAGGCGATGGCGAAGGAGAGGTCGCGATCCGAGACCGTGGTCGCGTTGGCGGTGACGAACTGCCCGTTCAAGACGCTCTGCTGGTCGTCCGCGGACAAACCCGCGTCGGCGAGAACCTGTCCGGCGCTCGGCTGGGCCTGCGCGACATTCGCGAGGCAGAGCAGGCTCAGCGTGCCCACGACGAGCCGTCCCGTCAGGATGCGTCGATGTCGCATGCTTGAACCCTCTCTCGTCTCGTGTGTTCAGGTCGCCGCGATGCCAGTTTCCACCGCAGGAGTGACATGAAGATCCAGATCGCCGTCACGCCCTTCACAGGCATCCGAGAAGCACCACGCCGTGTATACCACAGGGAGAGAACCTGGCCTTTCGTGATGTGCGAAGCGACCGACCCCTGGCGTTGATGAAAGCGTCAAGGGTCCGTGATACCGTCCGACCCACCCCATGGCGTCTTCCCACGAAGCCCCGCGCCATCTCGTCCTGGTGGGCGGCGGCCACAGTCACGTCGAAGTGCTGAGGAAGTGGGCGCACGAGCCCGCGCCCGGAGTGCGCCTCTCCGTGGTGTCCGACGGCCCGCGCGCCGTCTATTCCGGCATGGTGCCGGGATTCGTGGCCGGCCAGTACCGGCTCGAGGAGATCGAGATCGACGTCGAGGCGCTGGCCCGGAAGGCGGGCGCGGCATGGCTCGATACGCGGGCCACCGGGCTCGACATCCGCGCGCGGCGGCTTCACGTCCACGGCGCGGCATCCCTCGCCTATGACACGGTGTCCTTCGACGTAGGCTCGACGGTGTCTGGTCTCGATCGGCCCGGCGTCAAGCAGCACAGTCTGCCCACGCGACCCATTGGCGACTTCGCCCACCGGATAGACGCGCTCGTGGAGCGCGCGCGTGGCCGCTCCGCCCTTCGCCTGATCGTCGTGGGAGCGGGAGCGGGCGGCGTCGAGCTCGCTTTCGCCTTTCGCGCGCGCCTGGGGAAGCAGCCGTCGGTGTTGCTCCTCGAGCAGGGGCCGCGAGCTCTTCCCGGCTACCCGGACTCGGCGGCGCGGCGCATCGAGCGGAATGCCGGGACGCGGCGCATCGAGATCCGGTGCGACTCGGCGGTGGCGGAGGCGCACCGCGACCGGCTGGTCCTCGAGAGTGGAGAAACCGTGGGCTGTGATGTCCTCGTCTGGGTCGGCCGGCTCGACGAGCCTGCCTTTCTTCGACGGGACGGGGCTCGAGCGGGACGACCGGGGATTCGTCAAGGTACGTCCTACCCTCAGGCGATGGGGCACGACGAGATCTTCGCCACGGGCGATTGCGCGAGCCTCGTCACCGATCCGCGACTTCCCAAGGCGGGCGTCTATGCGGTGCGCCAGGGCCCGGTGCTTGCCCACAACCTCAAGGCCCACGCGGCGGGGCGGCCCTGCGCGCGTATCGTCCCCAGCGTGATTTCCTGTCCTTGCTGAACCTGGGAGACGGGCGCGCCATCGCGGTGAAGTGGGGCTTCTCCGCCGAGGGCGGCTGGGCGTGGCGGCTCAAAGACGCGATAGACCGCCGCTTCGTGCGCCGCTATCGCTGAGGCTTCGCCGACTCCTCGAGGCACGACTGGAGGAGATCGAGGGCGGCGCGCGTGAACACCCACATATTGGCCTCCCGGTCCGCGCTCGCCGTCTCGATGGTGATCACGCGCTCGGACGGGCCCGGCCACGGCGATGCAGGCATGGCCGGCGGCGTCACCATAGCGATTGCCGGTGGGGCCGCTCGCCCCCGTCTCCGCGAGGCCCCAGGTGGTGGCGAGCTTCTCCCGCACGGCACGGGCGCCGAGGAGGGCATAGGCTTCGGTGCTGGACCGGATGCCCTTGACGCGGTCGTCGCCGATGCCGAGGAGCGCGCGCCGCGCGTTCTGGGTATAGATCACCCCGCCGCCCTGGAAGTACGCGGAGGCGCCCGGGATGGCGAGGAGAGCGGCGGAGATGAGTCCGCCCGCCGAGGATTCGGAGACGGCCACGGTCTGGCGCGACTGGACGAGCAGGGCGGCGGCCGCGGCGGCGATCGGAGCAAGGGCGTTCATGGGCGCAAGAGTGCCACGAACGAAGAACCTCGGCTGAGGTAAGATTGCCGCCTCAACGTTCTCCCCACCCCCAGCGCGGGCTGCCCAGCGCGGCCTCGGAGGATTCCAGCATGGGTCAGATGATCACGCTCACCGCCGAAGACGGCCACTCGTTCAGCGCCTACCGGGTGGCCCCTGCCGGCAAGCCCAAAGCCGGCATCGTCGTCATCCAGGAGATCTTTGGCGTCAACTCGCATATCAAGAAGGTCTCGGACGGATTCGCGGCCGACGGCTACGTCGCCCTCGCCCCCGCCATCTTCGATCGCGCCGAGCGGGCTTCGAGACGGGCTACGCGCCCGAGGACATCGACCGCGGTCGCGCCGTGCGCGGCAAGATCGACATCAACGACATGATCAAGGACATCCGCGCCGCCGTGGGCGCCCTCAAGGCCGAGGGTCTCAAGGTAGGCGTGGTCGGGTATTGCCTGGGCGGCACCCTCGCCTGGCTGGCCGCGACGCGGATCGACGGCGTGAGCTGCGCCGTGTCCTACTACGGCGGCGGAGTGGCCGAGACGGCGTCGGAGAAGCCGCGCGCTCCTGTCCTCTTCCACTTCGGGGAGACGGACCAGTCGATCCCGCCCGATCACCATGCGAAGATTCGCGCCGCCCATCCCGCCGTGCCCATGCATATCTACCCGGCGGGCCACGGATTCAACTGCGACGCGCGCGGGAGCTACCACGAGCCCAGCGCGGCGCTGGCCCGGACGCGCACCATGGAGTTCCTGGCCAAGCACCTGTAGCCCATTGCCTGCGTTCTGCCGCAGGCGTCGGCGCGGCGGCTCGCCATCGAACTGGCGCCGCCGCGCTCGCGCGCCTGTTTTCTCAACACCGCGCGCCGCTTCGCGTATCCGTTCGCTCCCGCCCTCGCCCGGGGTCTCGATGTCCCGCTCACCCACGTGACCTCGCTCGTCGGCCCCGCTCAACCCAGGGCCCGGGTCTTTTGACCCCTCTCGAGTTCACGATGGTGACGGCGGTCGGGCTCATCACGGAAGTTCTTCCCGACGCGCGCGGCACCATGATGGGCGCGCTGAGCGCCACGTCGAGCACGGGCCGGATGCTCGGCGCCTTGACCGGCGGCTACGTCTGGCTGTGGGAGGCCTGGCCGCCACCGGCTGCGCGGCGGGGCTTCTGTCCGCGCTGGCCCTGGGCTCCCTCGTCTGGGGTCTGCGCGGCTGGCATCCGCGGCCGCTATGATGGAGTCGGCCATGGCCTCTCCGCCAACATCCCCGCGCCGCTCGACACCTATCGCGACCGCGTGCGTCCCGAGTGGATAGATCACAACGGCCACATGAACATGGGGTACTACCTGGTCGTCTTCGATTTCGCCACGGACGAGTTCTTCCGCTGGATCGGACTCGACGAGAGCCATCGCCGGGCCGCACGCGTCACCACCTTCGCCCTCGAAGCCCACGTGACCTACCATCGCGAGGTGCGCGAGGGCGACCCCTCCGCTTCACCACCTCCTCCTCGCCCACGACGCGAAGCGCCTGCACTATCTCCACCAGATGTACCACGCGACGGAGGGCTATCTCGCCGCCACCAACGAGCTCATGTCGCTCCACGTGAGCGAGGAGACGCGCCGCGGCGCCCCATGGCGTCCGAGGTCCTCGAGCGCCTGCGGCCTATCCAGGCCGCGCATGATCGCCTGGAGCGGCCGCCTCAGGTCGGCCGGCGCATGGGCTTCGGGGCCCCGCCGACCACGCGCTGACCTCGAACGACCGGTGGCGCATTTGGGTGCCCCTCTGGGCACCTCCCTGTATAATCGAGCGGTTGGCTCCGGAGGGCTTGCCAAGGATGGCATCGGGCAACGGTCGCATGTCGGCAGCGTGGGCCTGGGACGAGGCCCTGTGTGGTGTGGTACCTCCGCTCATCTCCCCGCTGAACGCCACGGGCGAGCTGAATTTCGCGCATGTCGCAGCCATTGTCCGGCGGCACGCGGCCGCGCTCGCGCGCTGACCGGCATGGCCAACCCTCTCGCCCTCCATACGTGGACGCTCGACACCACGCCGTTGCCGCGGGTGCTCGAGATCGCGCGCGAGACGGGCTGGGACGCCGTGGAGCTGCGGCGCATCGATTTCGCCCGGGCCAAGGAGCGGGGAGAGTCGCCGGAGTCGGTGCTGGAGCCTCGTGCGTCGCTCCGGTCTGGCCACGGCCTGTGTGGGAGTCGAGCTCGGCTGGATGTTCGCCACGGGAGAGGAGCGAGCCCGGCTCCTGCGCGCCTTCGACGAATCGTGCGGATGGGCCACCGCCCTGGGATGCCGGACGGTGATGAGCCCGGTGGACCGGGGACGCGGGGAGGCCGCCCGCGCCGCGGCCAGCGTGGCCGAAGTGGGGACATCGCGGCGCGCCACGGTGTCCGCCTCGCCCTGGAATTCAACTCGCTCTGCGAGCGGTTCAATACCCTCGCGAGCGTTCGCGAGGCGGTGGCGGCGGCCCGCCACAAGCACGTCGGTCTCCTCGTGGACGCCTATCACATGGGGCGGAGCGGCGGCCGGCCGGCCGATCTCGACGACGTCTCCGGCGAAGACATCGTCTACGTCCAGTTCAGCGACGTGCCCCGGAGCGGACTGACGCCCGGCCAGGCCCTGAACCGCCTGCCGCCCGGGCAGGGGAGCGTGCCCTTCCCGCCTTCTTCGCGGCCGTCGCGCGCCGCGGCTACACCGGCTACTGCTCCTACGAGGCCCCGAATCCGGCCGCGTGGGCCCGCGACCCGGCCGAGGTGGCGCGGGAAGCCATCGAGGCGACGAGGGCCGTCGCACGATGAGGGGTCTCAAGTGGGCGCGAGGTCGGACAGTCCCTCAAGGCGAAGCTGTCTCTCCTCATCACCGCGGTGCTCGTCCTCGCCATCCTCCTCGTGGTGATCGTCCTCCTGCGCCAGCAGCAGGAGAGCCTGACCGTCGAGGATGACGAAGCGCGGCCGCGCCATCGCCGAGAATCTCGCGGCGGGCGCCAAGACCTCGCTCCTCCAGCGCGACGATCTGACCCTCACCGTGCTCGTCAAGGACGCCATGAAGGACAGCGACGTGGCGTACATCATCATCACCGACGAGAAGGGCCAGATCCGCGCCCATCCGACATCAACCAGATCGGGAGGAAGTCCAGCGTCCGGCTCCCCTCGCCCCCGCGAGCGACCAGATCACCGTGACCAGCTACCGCCTGCCCTCGCGGGCCGGCATCATCGACTTCGCGGTGCCCCTGACGTTCAGTCGCGTCCGTCTGGGCGCGCTCTACCTGGGCTTCAGCGAGGAATCCATCGTGGCCGCGGTGAGCAAGGCGCGCCGGCAGGCGGGCCTCGTCACCCTCGCCATGGTCTCGCTGGGGATCGCGGCCGCGGTGGGGCTGGCCACCCTCCTCTCCCGTCCCATCTTCCGGCTGGTGGACGGCACGCGGGCCATCGCGGCCGGCGACTTCAACGTCTCCCTGCCCATCACCTCCCACGACGAGCTGGGCACGCTGACCCAGGCCTTCAACCAGATGGTGAAGAGCCTGCGCGAGAAGGAGATGATCAAGCGCGCCTTCTCCCGCTACGTGGCGCGCGAGGTGGTGGAGGAGGTGCTCAAGGATCCCGAGCAGCTTCAGCTCCAGGGGAGCGGCGCGAGGTCACCGTGCTCTTCTGCGACGTGCGCGGCTTCACCCCATGTCGGAGCGGCTCACTCCCGAGCAGGTGGTCTCTCTCCTCAACGACTTCTACACGCTCATGATCGAGACTCACCTTCAAGCACGACGGGACCCTCGACAAGTTCCTCGGCGACGGCGTCATGGCCATCTATGGCGCGCCCATCTTTCATCCCGATCACGCGCTGCACGCCTGTCGGGCCGCTCTCGCCATGCAGTCCGGGGTCGAGCGCCTGTCCGCCGCCCGCGTGGCCGAGGGCAAGGAGCCCATCGTGATCGGCATCGGCGTCAACGCGGGCGAGGTGGTGGCGGGCACCGTGGGCACCGAGGATCGGATGGAGTACACGGTCATCGGCGACAACGTCAACCTCGCCTCGCGGCTCACCTCGAATGCCAAGCCGGGCCAGATCCTCATCAGCCGCCGGACCCTGGATCTCGTGCGCGACGCCGTCGACGTGCGCGCCCTCGGCGGCATCCTCGTCAAGGGCAAGGACGATGAGGTCGAAGCCTACGAGCTGATGGGACTCCGGGCCCCCGCCTCGGGAGGGAAGAAGTGACGAGACGAGCGCTCCTCCTCATCGTGATCGCCGTCGTGGCCTGGGGTTGCGCCTCGGCGACCCGCGCCCCGCGCCTCCGCCCGTCGCGCCGGTGGTAACGGCTCCCCCGCGCCGGACGTCTTCGAATCGCCGGACTTCATCGTGGTCATTCCGAAGACACCGGAGACCTCGGCCACCCTCGCCGCCCGTTACCTCGGCGATGCCGCCAAGGCCTGGATGATCGAGGAATTCACGGGGGCGGGAACATTCGCGCCGGGACAGCAGGCGGTGATCCCGCGCAAGGCCTGGAATCCCGCGGGCGTCACCGCCTCGGGCTATCGCCTCGTGCCCATCCTCGTCTACCACAACCTGGACGCCCAGCCGAAGGGGCGGCTCGTCCAGTCGGCCTCGAGCTTCGAGCAGCAGATGCGGCTATCTGAAGGCGGAGGGCTATCACACCCTCACCCTCGCCCAGTTTCTCGAGTTCACCCGCCTCGAGCGTCAGCTCCCGAGAAAGTCGGTGGTGCTGACCTTCGACGACGGGTACAAGTCGTTCAAGCAGTTCGCCTATCCCATCCTGAAGGAGCTGGGCTTCACCGCCACCCTCTTCGTGTACACGGACTATGTCGGCGCCGGCCGCAATGCCCTGTCGTGGGCGGATATCAAGGCGCTCCAGGCCGAAGGCTTCGACATCCAGGCGCATTCGAAGACGCACGGCGACCTGCGCCGGGCCCCGGGGAGACGGCGGCCCAGTTCACGCCAGCGCATGCATGCCGAGCTCGCCCAGCCGCGCGATCTCTTCAAGCGCCAGCTCGGTCAGGTGCCCGAGACCGTCGCCTATCCCTACGGGCGCTGGGATGCCGACGTGCTCAAGCAGGTTCAGGCCACCGGCTACGTGGCCGCCTTCACCGTGCGACGGCAGGGCAATCCGGCCTTCGTCTCGCCTCTCACCATCCACCGCAGCCAGATCTACGCCGACATGAGCCTCGACGAATTCGCGAAGAACCTGACCCTCTTCCAGGAGGAAGATCTTCGGTGAGCGGCTTCCGTCTTCTTCTCCTGGGCGTGGTGGCCCTGATGGCCACCGCCTGCGCCACCGCCGAGCCGGAGCGGGTGGCCACCACCACTCAGCCCGCACCGAAGCCACCCGCGCCGCCGCGCCAGGCGCTGGCCGCGCCCTACAACGATCGCGCGCAGGCCCTCGAGAGCGACGGGCGTCTCCGCGAGGCGCTCCAGGCTCGGCAGATCGCCCTCACCATCAATCCTGACGACGCGGCCGCCCGGGCCGCGGTGGCGGCGCTCCAGGCCAAGATCGAGGAGCAGGTGGCGGTCCAGCTCAAGGAAGGGCGCGCGGCGACCCAGCGCGGCGCCCAGGTCGTCGCGCGGCGGCACTATCTCGCCGTGCTCGCCCTCGATCCGAACAATCGCGCCGCTTTCGAAGCGCTGCGCGAGCAGACCCAGGAAGTGGATGGTATCTCGCACACCGTCAAGGCGAGGAGACGCTGGCCGGACTCGCCTCGGAATACTATGGCAACCGCGCGCTCGCCGAGGTCATCGCCGAGACGAACAAGCTCCAGCCCAATGCGCGTCTGAACCCCGGCATGGTGCTGAAGATCCCCGAAGTGCCCGGGGTCACCCTGAACCGTCCGGGGGCCCGCCCGCCCGCGCCGCGCGCGCCTTTGCCCACCGCGCCCGGCGCTCCCACCGCGGCCGCGCCGCCCGCTTCCGCGACGCCGCCGCCGCCGAGAAGAGCCGGCCGAGGTCAATCCGCTCCTCGCCGAGGCGCGCGAGGCGGCCGACCGCCTGGACTACGGTCAGGCGCTGAGCGACATCGACCAGCTCCTCGCCTCTTCCCCGCGCAATGCCGACGCGATCACCCTCAAGAAGCAGGTGCTCTACAGCCAGGGCAAGCAGCAGCTCGATCAGCGGAAGTACCGTGATTCCTACGCCACCCTCAACCAGCTCTCCAAGATCGCTCCCAACTACGAGGACTCCGCGACCCTCATGCGACAGACGCGGACGCGTCTCATCGATGAGTACTACAATAGCGGCATCCGCTACTATCGCGAGGAGAAGCTCCCCGAGGCCATTGCCCAGTGGAAGGCGGTGCTCGAGATCGATCCGCAACACGTCAACGCGCGTAAGAATCTCGACCAGGCGGAACGGCTGTTGAAGCAGCTCGACGAGCGCCGCAAATGATGCTCCCGGCATGAACGGCTTTTCGAGCGACCGTCGGCGCCTCATCATCGTCGGGGCCGCGGTGGTGGTGGTGGCGGGCATCCTCTACGGGGGCTGGGCGTGGTGGCAGTCGCGCTCGCAGGTGACCACGGACGACGCCTACGTGGAAGGCTCGGTGGCCGTGGTGAGCTCCAAGGTCATGGGCAACGTCGTGGAGCTCCTCGTCCAGGACAATCAGCAGGTCAAGACGGGACAGGTGCTCCTGCGCCTCGACCCGCGGGACTTCCGGGCCAAGCGCGATCAGGCGGCGGCGGCGGTGGCGGTGGCGGAGGCGGCGTTGCTCGCCGCCCGCTCCGAGCTGCCCGATGACCCGCGGGGTGACCGAGGCGCAGACCGACGAGGCCAAGGGGGCGCTCGAAGGCGCGCGGGCGGCGGAGGCGGCGAGCCAGTCCGCCGTGCACGAGGCGCAGGCCGTGCTCGAGGCCAAGCGCGCAGCGGCCGCGGCGGCGGCGGCCGACGCCACCGGGGCCAAGGCCAACGCCGCGCAGGCCATCCGCGAGATGGAGCGCCAGCGCAAGCTCGTCCAGTCGGGCCTCGTGGCGCTCCGGGACTTCGAGGTGGCGGAGACCGCGGAGGGCGCGGCCCGCGCGGTGCAGGAGGCGACGGAGCGCCGGAAGACGCAGGCGGAGCGCGAGGTGCAGCAGGCGGAGGCATCGCTGGCGTCCAAGACGCAGGGAGTCCTGCAGGCGAAGCAGCGCGTGGTGGAGCTGCGCGGCACCCTGGCCAAGACGGTGAGCCAGCGCGGCCAGGTACCCATGAAAGAGGCGGACGTCGTGCGCGCGGAGGCCGCCCTCGCCCAGGCGCGCGCCGATCTCAACTTCGCCGAGCTCCAGCTCCAGTACACGGAGGTGCGTGCCCTCGTGGACGGCGTCGTCTCCCGCCGCACGGTGGAGCTCGGCCAGGTCGCCCAAATGGGCCAGCCGCTCCTCGCCATCGTGCCGCTCCACGAGGTGTGGGTCCTCGCCAACTTCAAGGAGACGCAGCTCGCGCGGATTCGGCCCGGGATGCCCGCCAACGTCTGGGTGGACACCTTCAGCGACCGGGTGTTCCGGGGCAAGGTGGACTCGCTCTCCGCGGGGACAGGCGCCCGCTTCTCCCTCTGCCGCCGGAGAATGCCACGGGCAACTGGGTCAAGGTCGTGCAGCGCCTGCCCGTGAAGATCCGCCTCGACCCGGGCCAGTTCAGCAATCCGCACACGCTGCGGGCCGGCATGTCGGCCGTGGTGACGGTGCAGCTGCGCTAGGCAAGAACGCACGGGTCCGACCCTGCCGCTGTCCGCTGGTTGCCGTACGATGACCGAGTTCTGTTAGTCCGGCGACATTTTCGGTCTCCCCGCGCCGGGGCCGCTCTCTCCAAGTGATTGATTTTCTGTAGACGGGGCGAGTGGAGCGTCTTTTGCTTCTCTGCGCTGGCGGAGGTGCACGCTCCCATGCTCCAGCGCACGCAAGCTCGGTCCACCAGCTTTCACCTGCCGCTTCGAAACCTCGCTCTCTGCCTCGACTGCGACGAGTGCTTCTCTCTCGGCGGCGAGACCTGCCCAGCCTGCGGCAGCCGCACGTGGACGCCTGCCGCGCGCTTTCTCGATCTCGTGGCGGCCCCAGGCCCCAGAGCGCGCGAACGGGAGCGTCCGGAAGGTGCAGACGCGACGGGTGGCCGAGGAGCTCGCGATCGTCAAGCACCTGCTCGTGGTCGCCCGCCACCGCCGCCAGCTCTATGAGGAGATCAAGCGGGCCTTCGCAGGGCACGAGAGCGTGGATGTGATCCTGGACCGGCGCGTGCTCGAGCGGCGCCAGAGCAAGGAGGCGCCGGGGTGGACCGGCGCGGCCGCAACCGGCGCTCGCGCTCCGGCATCGACGAGCAGCTGCGGACCATCGGCTGGTCGCTCGTGCTCCTCGATCTCACCAAGCCCAAGCGCGGCTGAGTCGGTACCAGGCCCTCGGGAGGCGGGGCTGCTCCCGATGGGGTAGGATGCGCGCCATGAAACGTCTCCGCGACCTGTCCGTGCTGTGCGCGGGCCTCCTCCTCATCGTAGCGGGCGCCGGGAGCTGCGCACGGGTGCCCGGCGTCGAGGTGCCCGATGTGCGGACCCCGCCCGAGGTGGTGGTCGAGATCCTGCGGCTGGCCGGCGTGGGGCCGAGCGACGTCGTCTACGATCTGGGCTCGGGCGACGGGCGGATCGTCATCACCGCCGCGCGTGATTTTGGCGCGCGCGGGGTGGGCGTCGAGCTCGATCCCGATCTGGTCATCGGAGTCCCTGAAGAACGCCCGGCGCGCACGCGTGAGCGACCGCACGCGCTTTCTCCAGGAGGACATCTTCGTGGCCGATTTCAGCGAGGCCACCGTGGTCACCCTCTACCTCTCGCCCGAGGTGAACCTGCGCCTGCGCCCCAAGCTCCTCGCCCTCAAGCCGGGCTCGCGCGTCGTCTCCCACGACTTTCCCATCGGGGACTGGAAGCCCGAGCGCGTGGTCAACTTCAAGGGCCCGGAACGGACCCACGTGCTCTCCCTCTGGATCGTTCCCCGCGCTAGCCGCTCGTCGTCTTTTCCGCTCGCAGGACGGGGCCTTGTGGATACAATCGGTTACGGGGGCTGTGCTATACTCCGCGCGGTTTTCCACCTTCTCTGGAGGCGTACGTGACCGGGTATCTACCTGTGATGATCTTCCTCGGCCTCATCGTGGCCTTCGGGGTGGCGTCGCTCGGCATGGCCTTCGTGCTCAGACCCTCGCGGCCCTATGCCTCGAAGCTCGAGAACTACGAGTGCGGGGCGGAGCCCATCGGGTCGGCGTGGGTGCAGTTCCCCGTCGGCTTCTATCTGGTCGCGCTCATCTTCATCGTCTTCGACGCCCTCGCCGTCTTCCTCTTCCCGTGGGCCCTCGTGCTCAAGCCTCTGGGCATGGGCGCGGTGGGGGTGATGGCGCTCTTCATGGGCATTCTCGGGCTGGGCTGGCTGTACGCGCTGCGCGAAGGGATTCTCGAGTGGAAATAAAGGCGCCCATCCCCCAGATCCCCCCGCGGTGTGGACGGAGTTCAAGGATCTCCAGGAGTGGGAGAAGCTCCACAAGGAACGGCCGACGGGCGACAAGCACTCCGCGCTCTTCGAGACCATCGAAGACGGTGTGTTCAATTTCCCGGGCGGCTTCATCGTCACCACGGTGGCCGACGCCTTCCTGAACTGGGCGCGCAAGTCCTCGGTGTGGCCGGTGACCTTCGGCCTCGCCTGCTGCGCCATCGAGATGATGGCCACCTTCGCCTCGCGCTTCGACGTGGAGCGCCTCGGCATGGTGCCCTTCGCCTCCCCGCGCCACTCCGATCTCATGATCGTCTCCGGCACCGTCACCATCAAGATGGCGCCCATGCTGGAGCGCATCTACGATCAGATGCCCGATCCCAAGTGGGCGGTGTCCATGGGCTCCTGCGCCAATTCGGGCGGACCCTTCCGCCACGGCTATCACGTGGTCAAGGGCGTGGACCGCGTCATTCCCGTGGACGTCTACGTGCCGGGCTGCCCGCCGCCGCCGGAGTCGCTCCTCTACGGCCTCCTCAAGCTCCAGGAGAAGATCGCCCACTTCCGCACGACGGGCCAGCGCGCCGCGCCCAGCGAGAAGACCGACTAGGGTGCTGACGCAAGCGCAGGCGCGCCCCTCATCCAGGAACGGTTCGGTATCGCCGCCACGGGAGAGGGCCCGCTGCTCGTGGTGGAAGTCTCGCCCGACCGGTGGCAGGAGCTCGGCCGGTTCGCCCGGGAAACTCTCGGCTGCGTGTACTTCGCCTTCCTGTCCGCGGTGGACTGGAAGGAGCAGGGGCTGGAGGTCATCGCGCGCGTGGAAAATCTCGAGGCCAACTTCGCCGTCTTCATGAAGGCGAAGCTGGGCGCGGGCGAGACCCGCTGTGCCTCGCTCCAGCCGGTGTGGCGTGGCGCCGACTGGATGGAGCGCGAATGCTACGACATGTTCGGCATCCGCTTCGACGGGCATCCGGACTTGCGCCGGATCCTCCTTCCCCAGGATTGGGAAGGGCATCCACTGCTCAAGTCCTACGCTGTGGACACCCGCACCCGCCGTACCGCTAACCGGCAAGGAGGCCCAGTCATGATCTACGAGCTTCGGACGTATACGATGCAGCCGGGCACGCAGGGGACCTACCTGAAGAACTCCGCGGAGATCGGGCGAAAGATCCGTGGAGACAAGTACGGCAAGCTCGAGGGATTCTGGTTCACCGAGTTCGGGACCCTCAATCAGGTCGTGCACCTGTGGGCCTTCGAGCCTGAACGACCGCGAGCGCCTGCGCGGAGAGCTCGCGAAGAACGAGGAGTGGACCAAGGGCTACCTGCCGCATACGCGCGGCGCCCTCCTCGCCCAGGAGAACAAGATCCTCTCGCCCGTGCTGCCCCTCAAGCCGCCCCCGACGCGGGCCACGTCTACGAGCTGCGCTGGTACCGCGCCCACGTGGGCCGGCTCGGCGAGTGGCTCGGCCACTTCAAGGACATCATGCCGACGCGCGAGAAGTACTCGAAGAACGTGGGCGTGTTCCAGACGGAAGCGGGTCAGCTCAACGAGGCGGTTCACCTGTGGGCGTACAAGGACCTGAACGATCGCGCCGCCGTCCGGGGCAAGGTGCTCCAGGATCCCGAGTGGCAATCCTTCCTCGGCAAGTCCGCTCCCTGCCTGGCCGAGATGAAGTCGATCATTCTCAACCCCGCCGCCCACTCGCCCATGCAATGAACTTCGAGCTGAGACGGGGCCGACGAGCCGCAGGCGAGGAGCCTGGCAGGCGAGGGCTGAGCGAACTCGAGCTGAGACGGGGCCGACGAGCCGCAGGCGAGGAGCCCGGCGAGGCGAGGGCTGAATGAACTTCGAGCTGAGATAGCGATGGATCTCGAATCACGGCAAGTCCTCGAGATGGGCTACGGCGGGGCTGAGCGCATCACCATGAACATGGGGCCTCAGCACCCGTCGTCCCACGGGGTGTTCCGCGCCATCCTCACCCTCGAGGGGAGACGGTGGTGGCGGTGGACGCCGTCATCGGCTATCTCCACCGCTGCCACGAGAAGCTCGCCGAGACCCTGACGTACACCCAGTACCCCTCCATCGCCTCCAAGACCGATTACGTGGCGGCCATGACGAGCGAGCTCGCCTATGTGCGGGCGGCGGAGATGATCGGCAAGATCGACGTGCCCAAGCGCGCCCAGTATCTGCGGGTGATCGCGGCCGAGCTGCAACGGATAGCCTCGCACTGCCTGTGGCTGGGCACGTGGTGCCTCGACATGGGCGGGGCGCTGGGCGGCGGAGCTACGGTGTTTCTCTACTGCATCCGCGAGCGCGAGGACGTGCTCGACCTCTTCGAGTCGCTCACGGGGCGCGGCTCCTGTACGGGCTTGCACCAGGTGGGCGGGGTCCGCTACGACATCCCCGCGGACTGGGCGGCGAAGTGCCGCGCCACCGTGGACAAGATCGACGGGCGCATCTCCGAGTTCGAGGAGATGCTGGAGTCCAACGCGTTCTTCCTCGCCCGCACCCAGGGAGTGGGCACGGTCTCGCGCGAGCTCGCCCAGGAGGTCGGCATCTCCGGCCCGCTCGTGCGCGGCTCCGGCGTCAGCTACGACATCCGCCGCGCCGAGCCCTATTCCTCGTACGAAGACTTCGACTTCAAGGTGCCGGTGGAGACGGACGGGGACTGCTTCGCGCGCTATCGCGTGCGGATGGTGGAGTTCCGCGAGTCGATCAAGATCGTCCGCCAGGCCCTCGACGGCCTGCCCGCGGGACCGATCTCCTCGCGCCCCGGCGTCAAGTCCGTGGGGCAGGTGCGCATTCCCAAGGGCGAGGCCTATGCCCGCGTGGAAGGGGCGCGCGGGGAAGTGGGCTGCTATCTCATCGCCGACGGCTCGGCCAAGCCGTACCGGATGAAGTGGCGGGGCGCTTCCTTCTCCAACCTGTCCATCCTTCCCACATCATCCCGGGCCACAAGGTGGCCGACGTGGTGGCCATCATGGGCTCGGTGGACCCCGTCTTCGGCGAGGTCGACCGCTAGCCTGTGCTCTCCGCGATCTACTTTTTCGTCGTGGGCTTCATCGTGCTCAACGCCATCATCGGCATGGTGACCTACGTGACGCTGCTCGAGCGCAAGTTCGCGGCGCGGATGCAGTCGCGCATCGGCCCCTACCGCGTGGGGCCGCACGGCCTCCTCCAGCCCATCGCCGACGCGCTCAAGCTCATGATGAAGGAAGACATCGTCCCGCGGCTGGCCGACCGGGCCGTGTACAACCTCGCCCCCATCGTCTTCCTCGTCCCCTGCATGCTCATCTTCGCCACCCTGCCCTTCGCGCCCGGGCTGGGCGTGGCCGATCTCAATATCGGCATCCTCTTCTTCCTCGCCGTGTCGGCCATGGAGATCGTCGGGCTCTTCATGGGCGGCTGGGGCTCCAACAACAAGTACGCCCTGCTCTCCGTGATGCGGGCGGTCAACCAGATCATCTCCTACGACCTGCCCTTCGTCTTCGCGGCCATGGTGCCCGTGCTGCTGACGGGCTCCCTCAAGCTCTCCGACATCGCGGCCGCCCAGCCGGATTTCCTCCACTGGTTCGTCTTCTATCCGGTGATCGGCCAGCTCGCCTTCATCGCCTACATCGTGGCCACCCTCGCCGCCGAGAACCGCGTGCCCTTCGACATCCTGGAGGCGGAGTCCGAGCTCATCGCGGGCTTCCGCGTCGAGTACTCGGGCATGAAGTTCGCGCTGATCCAGCTCGGCGAGTACGCCCACGTGATCGCCACCTCCTTCCTCGGCGCGCTCCTCTTCCTGGGCGCGTGGGGCGGGCCCGGGCCGGCGTGGCTGGGGCCGCTGTGGTTTCTCCTCAAGGCCATGGCCGTGTTCCTGCTCGTCACGTGGATCCGCTGGAGCTTCGTGCGCATCCGCGTGGACCAGATCCTCGCCGTCTCCTGGAAGCTCCTGCTCCCCGCCACCCTCATCCTGCTCATGGTCACCGCGGTGGTGGTGCGCCTGGCCGAGGGGCGGTCCGGTTGTCTAGGCAGCTCGGCCTGAGCTTCTGGAGCGACCTGGGCGATCTCGTGGGCGCCGTCCGGCGCGCCATGGGCGTCACCCTCCTGAACCTCTTCCGCAAGCCCGTCACCGTGCACTATCCCGAGGTGAAGCGCGTCTATCCCGACCGCTTCCGCGGCGTGCTCGCCCTCACCTACGACAAGGAGACCGGCGAGGAGAACTGCATCGGCTGCCGGCTCTGCGAGTACATCTGCCCGCCGCAGGTGATCAAGGTGGAGATGCTGAAGGCGGAGAAGCGCAACTTCGCCAAGGTCTTCACCCTGGAGCTCTACGCGTGCGAGTTCTGCGAGCTCTGCGTGCAGGTGTGCCCGACCGACGCCATCATCATGATGAAGTCCTTCGACCTCGCCACGAGCGACCGGCGCGAGCTCCTGCTCGACAAGGACCGCCTCCACACCATCGGGCTCCAGTTCGAGCCGTCGTGGGCGACGGGTACCGGGCTCCGCGACATGCAGACTCCTCCCAAGGCCGCGCCGGCCGAGCACGCCAAGGCCGAGGCGCCCGCCGCCGCAGCCGCAGCCAAGACGCCAGCCACCAGTAGCGCAATACGGAGGCCAAGGCGAGTGACCCTCGACGTCGCGGCTTTCTGGGGCCTGGCCGTGCTCCTCATCGGCTCGGCCCTCTCGGTGGTGCTGACCAAGAACCTCTTCCACTCCGTGCTCTGGCTCGCCCTGTCCCTGACGGCCACCGCAGGCGTCTTCCTCGCTCTCGATGCCGAGTTCCTCGCCGCGGTCCAGCTCCTGCTCTACGCGGGCGGCGTGGTCACCATCGTGGTCTTCGCCATCGTGACCACCGAGCGGCTCATCGGCAGCCGGATGAGCCAGGTCAGCCGGCACCTCGTGACCGGGGCGATCCTCTCCGGCGCGCTGCTCTTCGCCGCTGCTGCGCATTCTCCGCGGCGCCGCCCTGCCCGTGGAGCGCCCGGTCATCGCGGTGGACGTGACGCGGGCCCTCGGCCACGTGCTCATGACGGAGTTCGTCCTGCCCTTCGAGCTCCTCGCCGTCCTCCTCCTCGTGGGGCTGCTCGGCGCGCTGTACTTCGCCCGGCCCGAGGCATGAGCATGCCCTCGGCCGGCCGACCGAATGCCCCGACGGGCGAGGGAGGACTCGTAGGGTGGGTCTCAATGCCTACCTCATGCTGGCCGCGGTGCTCTTCGCCATCGGCTTCTTCGGCGTGATGACGCGGCGGAACACCGTCGGTATCCTCCTCGGCATCGAGCTCATGCTCAACGCCGTCAACATCAACCTCGTGGCCTTCGCCCGCTTCAACGCGGACATCGTGGGCATGATCTTCACGAGCTTCACCATCCCCATCACGGTGGCGGAGGTGGCGCTGGGTCTCGCCATCGTCATCCTCATCTTCCGGATGAAGCGCACGGTGGTGGCCGACCACCTGGACATCCTCAAGGGCTGACGGGAGCCCATGACCGATCCGGCCTGGCTCGCTCTCCTCGCCCTGCTGCCTGCCCGCGTCCGCCTTCATCATCCTGGCCGTGGTGGCGCCCCTCCGCCGGCACGGCCGGGCCGCCGCCGGGCTGTCTCGTGCTCTTCGCCGCGCGGCGCGCTCGTGGCCGCCATCGGCGCGCTGCGGTTGAGCACAGAGCGGCGGGTTCTCCGAGCGGCTGTGGGCGTGGATTCCCGCCGAGGCGGGTCCGCTCGTCACCATCGGGGTCCTCGCCGACGGCGACTCGGCCCTCATGCTCGTGCTGGTCGCCCTCGTGTCCTTCCTCGTCCAGGTCTATTCGCTCGGCTATCTCTCCGACGAGACGCCGGCCTCCCTCGGCCGCTACTACGCCTACCAGTCGCTCTTCGCCTTCTCGATGATGGGACTGGTGCTCGCGCCCAACTTCGTCCAGCTCTTCATCTGCTGGGAGCTGGTGGGTCTCTGCTCCTACCTCCTCATCGGCTACTGGTACACGCGACCGGAGGCGGCCCGGGCCGCCGTCAAGGCCTTCTGGATCACCAAGGCCGCCGACGTGGGCTTCCTCATCGGGATCGTCCTCCTGTGGCGGCAGACGGGCACCTTCGACTTCCTCGATCTCTTGCAGATGGCCGACGCGGGCGCCATTCCGCTCGCGGGGCTCGGGGTCATCACCTTCTGCATCTATCTCGGCGCCTCGGGCAAGTCCGCCCAGTTCCCGTTCCACATCTGGCTGCCCGACGCCATGGAAGGCCCCACCCCCGTCTCCGCGCTGATCCACGCCGCCACCATGGTCACGGCCGGGGTCTACCTGCTCACGCGCACGGTGTGGCTGTTCAGGCTCACGCCCGACGTGATGCAGATCATCGCGTGGAACGGCGCCTTCACCGCGTTGCTCGCCGCGGTGCTCGCCTGCGTGCAGACGGACATCAAGCGCGTCCTCGCCTACTCGACGGTGTCGCAGCTCGGCTACATGATGGCGGCCATCGGCGCCGGCTTCGCCTCCGCGGGGTTTCTCCATCTGCTCACCCACGGCATCTTCAAGGCGCTCCTCTTCCTCGGCCGCGGGCGCGGTGATCCACGCCGTGGGCACCAACGACATCTTCGCAGATGGGCGGGCTCGGCGCGGCGGATGCCCCAGACGGCCATCGTCTTCGTCGTGGGCACGCTGTCGCTCGCCGGGATGCCGTTCTTCGCGGGCTTCTTCTCGAAGGAGGAGATCCTGGGCGCGGCCCTCGCCGGGCGGATTCCCCGGCCCCTTCGCCATGCTGCTCTTCGGCGCCTTCCTCACCGCCTTCTACATGTTCCGCGTGGTCTTCATCACCTTCTTCGGACACCCGCGCCCGCGCCACGATGGCCCGACGATCATCACGCGGCACGACGCGCCTCCGTTCATGGCGGCGCCGCTCGTGGATCCTCGCCCTCCTGTCCGTGGGCATCGGCATCCTCTTCGCCTTCTGGCATCCGCGGGCGGAGTTCGAGGCGCTGGGCTGGCTCACGCCCACCGCGGTGGTGGTGGCCTTGGCGGGCATCGCCTTCGCGTACCTCGTGTACCAGCGCCGGGCCGATCAGCGCCGACACGCTCGCCGACCGTCTTCGCGCCCATCAGGCGGCGGCCGCGTTCAGCGCTTCTGGATCGACGACATCTTCGCCTTCGTCTACCGCGGGCTCATGCTGCGGCTGCGCCAGGCTGGTGGGCTGGGTGGACCGCTACCTCGTGGACGGCATCCTCAACGTGCTCTCGCGCGTGGACCCTCACGGCGGGCGACCGGCTGCGCCGGATCCAGTCGGGGCGCGGGCCCAGGACTACGTCTACGGCATCGCGCTCGGCGTCCTCCTCCTGCTCGTATGGATGCGGTGGCCGCGATGAGCGGCGGGCTCGCGCAGATTCACCCGCTGTCCATCATCACGTGGTCGCCCTTCGTGGGCGCCGTCCTCATCATGTTCCTCGCGCGCCACCGCCCGCTCCTCGTCCGCTGTGCTCGCCCTCATCACCACCGCCATCCCGCTCGTCCTGTCCATCGCCATCTACGTGGCCTACGAGCGCGAGGCGGCGGGCTTCCAGTTCTACGAGGAGCTGTCCCTCGTGCCCCCGCTCGGCATCAACTACCAGCTGGGCGTGGACGGCATGAGCCTGCTCATGGTGCTCCTCACCAGCATCATCATCTTCGCGGGCGTGTTCGCCTCGTGGACGGTCAAGGAGCGGAGCCAGGAGTTCTACGCCCTCCTCCTCCTCCTCGTGACCGGCGTCTACGGCGTGTTCGTCTCCCTCGATCTCTTCGTGCTCTTCCTCTTCTACGAGATCGCCGTGCTGCCCGATGTACCTCCTCATCGGGATCTGGGGCTCCTCCGGCGAGGTGCGCCCGCAGGGCATCTTCGCCTGGGCCTTCCGGCGGACCGGCGTGGGCACCAAGGAATACGCGGCCATGAAGCTGACCCTCGTATCTCCTCTTCGGGTCGGCCTTCATCCTCGTCGGTATCCTCGCCTTGTACGTGGCTTCGGGCTCGACGCTCCTTCTCCTTCCTCGAGATGGAGGACATTCAGTTCGATCGCGGGCTGCCAGTCCTGGGTGTTCCTCGCCTTCTACGTGGGCTTCGGCATCCTCGCCGGCATCTGGCCGCTGCACACCTGGTCGCCCGACGGCCACGCCTCCGCGCCCACCGCGGTGTCCATGCTCCACGCGGGCGTGCTCATGAAGCTCGGCGCCTACGGCGTGGTGCGGCTGGGCCTGGGCCTCCTCCCGGACGGGACGACGCAGTGGGTGTGGCTGGTCGGAGCCATCGCCTGCGTCAACATCGTGTACGGCGCCCTCAGCGCCATGGCCCAGACCGATCTCAAGTACGTCATCGCCTACTCCTCCGTCTCCCACATGGGCGTGGTCATGCTGGGCATGGCCACCCTCACGGAGAGCGGGCTCAACGGCTCGGTCTTCCAGATGTTCGCCCACGGCATCATGACCGGGCTCTTCTTCGCCCTGGTCGGGCTGGTCTACGAGAAGGCGCACTCGCGAGCCATCTTCTCCATGGGCGGCTTCGGCCAGATGATGCCCGGCATCGCCACCGCCTTCACCATCGCGGGTCTGTCCTCGCTCGGTCTGCCCGCGACGGCGGGCTTTGTCGCCGAGTTCCTCACGTTCCTCGGGCGCCTGGCAGTCGCCGCTTCTCGTGGTGGCTCTTCCCCGGCGTGATCGGCGCCTTCCTGACTTCCGTCTACGTGCTCCGCGTCGCCAAGCAGATCTTCTGGGGCCCCAAGAGCCCCGATCCGCACTTCCAGCACCTGCCGGATGCCCAGGGGCCGGAGTGGGCCGCCCTCGTCATCCTCGTCGTCACCCTCGTGCTCTTCGGCGTGGCGCCGAGCATCGCCCTCGGGCCCGTGGACACCGCGACGGTGCCGCTTCTCCTCCGTCTCGGAGTGCTTCAATGATGGGCGGCATGGGGCTCGAGCTGGGGCTGGCCGTCCTGATCCTGCTCGTCTTCTTCACGGGACTCTCTGACCCGCGGCGAGGACAAGCGCCGCGTCGGCGTGCTCGCGGCGGTCGGGCTCGTCGTCCTCCTCGGCCTGTCCTTCCGCGCCGAGCCGGGCGCCGTCCTGTTCGGCGGCACCTTCGTGCAGGACGAGCTGGCCATCTTCGCCAAGCGGCTCTTCCTGCTCGCCACGCTCCTCGGCGTGCTGGCCTCGCTCGGCTTCGCGCGCCGACCTTCGCGCGGCGGGCGACCGAGTACTACATGCCGATGCTGGCCTCGCTGCTCGGCATGCTCGTGCTGGCCTCCGCGCGCGAGCTCATCCTGCTCTTCGTCGCCTTCGAGCTCATGTCCATCCCGCTCTACGTGCATGTCGGGCTTCCGCAAGCGGGAAGAGGAGTCGGTGGAGGCGGCGCTCAAGTTCTTCCTCATCGGCACGGTGTCCTCCGCCTTCATCGCCTACGGCCTGTCCTTCGTCTACGGCATCTCGAAGACGACCGACCTGCGCCGGGCGTGGCGGCCGCGCTCCAGGACGGCCATCCCGCTGCTGCTTCTCGGCATGATCCTCACGCTCGGCGGCCTCGGCTTCAAGATCGCCGCCTTCCCCTTCCACATGTGGGTGCCCGACACCTACGAGGCGGCCAGCACGCCCTTCGTGGCGTGGCTGTCCGTGGCGCCCAAGGCCGCCGGCTTCGTGGTGATGTTCCGGCTCTACCTCGAGGGCGTGGGCGATCCCGTGCTCATCTGGGTGCCCGCCGCGGCGGGGCTGGCCGCCATCACCATCATCGCGGGCAACCTGATGGCCATCCCGCAGCAGAACGTGAAGCGGCTGCTCGCCTACTCGGGCATCGCGCACATCGGCTACATGCTGGTGGGATTCGCCGCCGTGTCGGCCGACGGCGTGGCGCATGATGCTCTTCTATCTGGTCGCCTACCTCTTCGGCAACATGGGCGCCTTCTTCGTCGTGGAGGCGGTGGCGCAGTCCGGACGGCTCGGAGGCCATCTCGGCCTACCGGGGCTGGCCCAGCGCTCGCCCGTGCTCGCCCTCGTGCATGCTGCTCTTCCTCCTGTCGCTCGGCGGCATTCCCGTTCGTGGCCGGCTTCTGGGCCAAGCTCTACGTCGTTCTGGGCCGCCGCGGAACAGCGGACTGTACTGGCTGGTGCTGGTTGGTGCTATCCTGACCGTCGTGGCGCTCTTCTACTACCTGCTCGTGGCCAAGCGCATGTACATCGACGCGCCCGAGCGTCGTCAGCCCGTGCCTGTCTCACCTTTCCTCGCTTTCTCCATCTTCGTCTGCGCCGCCGGCGTCGTGGGTCTCGGCGTCTATCCGAAGCCGCTGGTGCTCGCGGCCTTGCGCGCGGCCTCGGGACTCTTCTAATGACGCGATTCCCTCGTCTCGGAGTGGCGGCCGCGCTCGTCCTCATGCTCGGCGGCTCCGCGAGCGCCCAGCAGTCGGTACCGAGCGCCGAGGTCACGGAGAGCCGGGGCCTGCGCATCCATGTGGACAGTGGAGCCGCAGACACGCGACTTCACCGCGGTGTGCGGCCACATTTACAATGACCAGCGGACGAGCGCGCGGAACGTGAGCCTGCTCGTCCAGGGCGTGGATGGCGACCCGTGTCGTCTCACGGAATATTCCGAATGTTGCCCGGGAGATCGTGGGCCAGTCCGGCTTCCAGTTCTGCGGGACGGTGGTGAGGGCTCCTGTGTACCGTGTGATCGTCACCGGCGTGGAGTGGGATACCAACGTCGGACAGTAGCGCGTCGTGAGGTCTGCGAGCCGAAGTTCGCTGAGGCTCGAACGTCCCGCCAGCCCGAGAGCTTCGCCCAGCTAGAGCTCTGCCAGTTAGAGCTCCGGATGATCTCCCAGGTCCTGCCTCGACAGCCCGGCGATTCCCGACGCTCCCGATTCCCAGGCGCTGGTGCGCCAGCTATCGACCTCGTCCGCCGGCGAGCGCCACGGCGGCAGGGTGAGACGCAGCCGCGCGGCCATGCTGCGCCACGAAGGGCTCGTAGAGGCCGCGCAGGGTGGCCAGGGTGGTGTCGGCCATGGGGCCGTCGTTCAGGGCGACGCCGTGTTGAGCCAGGCAGCGAGCGAAGCGAGCGGAGGTCGTCCGGGGGCAGCCGATCAGGGCTGGGTGCCCGCGGCGCGACGCCGCTCGCCTGCGCGAGATCCACCACGGCGTGGCGGGCCATGGCGAAGGTGAGCTGGGCCTGGCGGCTCGGACCACCGTTGATGCCCACCATGACGAGGGCACTCGCGTCGAGGATGGCGGTGAGCGCGCCGAGCCAGGACTGGTGCTCGTGCTGCGAGCGGAAATACAGGAGGACGGGATACGAGAGGTGGCTCTCCATGAGCTCGGCCGCCCAGCGCTCCCAATCGCGGAGCAGCGCATCCAGCCCGGCCATGTCGTCGACGTGACGGAGCAGCAGCTCGCCCGCGCTGGGCGGCGAGCCCGCGCGGGCGTCGAGCAGCGAGATGTTCACCTCGCGCCGCGAGAAGCCCTGATAGAGCACGGGCAGATAGCCGATGACGAGCGCGAGAAAGCCGAAGCCCACGCCCGCCTCCACCACGGTGAGAGCGCGGGCGAACGCGCCATTCGGGGTCACGTCTCCGATGCCGAGGGTGAAGAGCGTGGTGCCGCTCATGTAGAGATCGGCCCAGAAGCCGCTCGTGCCCTTGGGGACGTTCAGGTGCGAGCCGAGTCCCCACTGCGTCATGGCGAAGCCCACCATGAGCGCCACGGCCCAGCAGGCCATGAGCACGAGAAGGACAGGGGCCCGTATATGGCGAGAAAGTTCTCCCGTCTCCCTCCGCGACCGATGAGATTCGCGAGGGCGGTCCACGCAGGCCAGGTGGCGCGGTAGAACATCCGGGCCGGCCGAAAGCGCCGGCTCGCCGTGCGAGGAAGAACGAGAGCTTCGAAGGCGTCCCACACCATCGCGAGGATCACGATGATCCCCGCGACGGCTACCAGCTTTGGAAACACCGCGGGAGGAGCCCCGATCAGGCGGCGCGCTTGAGGGCGCCGGGGCGGCAGCCGGGCTCGGCCTGAACACGAGCACGTAGCCGGCGGGCACGTGCGACAGCATCACGGGCCACACGTCCTCGAGCTCGCTCTCCCAGCCTGACGGCACGAAGACCTCGACCGTGCCCATGTCGCTCTGCGCGCCCGGCTTCACCCGCACCGCGACCAGCGACTCGCCACCTAGCGCGATGATTCACCGCGGCCTGGAGGTCGGCCTGGAGCGACAACGCCCGCTCCTCGAGATGATCCCGCCACGTGCGCCAGACGAGCGGGCCGACGAACAGCAACGCCACCAGCCCCATCGCTATCCACGTTGTCATGATGTTCTCCTCTCGTCCCTTTTGACGCGCGCGACGGGGGAGGGATTCAGAGGGCTCCGGTGAGGGGCCCCTCCTATATACTACGTGGGCCATGCCGCCGCTGCCCGTGGGCAAGCTGCCCGCCCAGCTCCTCCAGCGCCTCTTCACCAAGTACGTCACCGGCCGATCCGCGCGTCAGTGGTCGGACCGCAGGTGGGCGAGGACGCCGCCGTCTTGGACATGGGCGATCGCTACCTCGTCGCCACGACCGATCCCATCACCTTCGCCACCGACGAGATGGGCTGGTACGCGCTGCACGTCAACGCCAACGACCTGGCCGTTCGTGGCGCCACTCCGCGATGGTTCATGGCCACCGTGCTCCTGCCCGAGGGCAAGAGCCAGGAGGCGCACGTGGAGCAGCTCTTCGCCGAGCTGGCGGAGGCCTGCGCGGCGGTGGGTGTCTCGCTCGTGGGCGGCCATACCGAGGTGACGGCCGGCCTGCCGCGCCCCATCGTGGTCGGCGCGATGCTGGGCGAGGTGGACAAGGACCAGCCTCGTGACCACGGGCGGCGCGCAGGTCGGCGACGCCGTGCTCCTGACCAAGGGCGTGCCGCTCGAGGGCGCGTCGATCATCGCCCGCGAGCGCGCGAGACGAGGCCATGCGTCGCGGCGTGGCCGCCGACGTGGTGGAGCGCGCGCGCGGATTTCTCAGGCGGCCCGGCATCAGCGTGGTGCCCGAGGCCCGCGCGGCCTGCGGTGCGGCGCGAGTTCACGCCATGCACGATCCCGACCGAGGGTGGCCTCGCCACCGCGTGCTGGGAGCTGGCGCAGGCCGCCGGCGTGGGACTTCGCGTCGATCGCGAGCGCGTGCCCGGTCCTGCCCGAGGGCCGGCGGCTTCTGCGAGGCCTTCGGCCTCGATCCGCTCGGCACCATCGCGTCTGGCTCGCTGCTCGATGACGGTGGCTGCCCGACGACGCGGACGACGGTCACGGAGGCGTGCCGCGCCGCCGGCATCGACTGCGCCGCCATCGGCCGGGTGACGCGCGGCTTCGGACGGCGTGGCGCTCGTCTCCGGCGGTCACCCGCGCCCCATGCCCACGTTTCCGCAGGACGAGATCACTCGAATCTTTGGAGGCTCCTAGTGCCCCAGGTTGGTTACGCGCATCGGCAGGCGCCCATGGGACGGGAGCGGCATGGTCGCCACCTGTCACCCGCTCGCCTCGCTGGCCGGCGTCGAGACTGCTCAAGTCCGGCGGCAACGTGATCGACGCGGCCGTGGCCACCAACGCCGTGCTCGGCGTGACCCAGCCCAACTACTGCGGGTTCGGCGGCGATCTCTTCTGCCTCTACTACGAGGCGGAGACGCGGCGCGTCCATTTCCTGAACGGCGCGGGACGCTCGGGCGCGCGCGCGACCCTCGACGAGCTCGGCCGTCGCGGCCTCGCCGCCGTGCCCATCGGTGGGCCCCGGCTCCGGTGTCGGTGCCCGGCGTCACGCGCGCGTGGTCCATGCTCCTCGAGCGCTTCGGCACGCGGCCGCTCGCCGAGCTGCTCGCGCCCGCCATCCACTACGCCGCCGACGGCTTTCCGCATCTCCGATGTCGTCTGCCAGGCGATCCGCGAGCGCTTCGAGCTGTTCGACGATCCGGAGTGGCGGCGCATCTTCGTCCCCGGCGGCGTGTTTCCCGAGCCGGGCGACATGCTTCCGCCAGCCCGATCTCGCCCGCTCGCTCAGCGAGCTCGGCGAGCGAGCCGGATCTCTTCTACCAGGGACGGGTGGGCCGGGCCATCGCCGACGCGGCTCGAGCGCGAGGGCTTCCTCACCGCCGACGATCTCGCCGCGCACGAGGGTGAGTGGGGCGAGCCCGTATCCACGACCTATCGCGGCTACACCGTCTATGAAACGCCGCCCCCGACCCAGGGACTGGCCACCGCTCCTCACGCTGAACCTGCTCGAAGGCTTCGACGTGACGACGCACGCGATCCGACTCCGTCGAGCGACTCCACCTGCTTCTCGAGACGACCAAGCTCGCCTACGCCGACCGTGACCGCTGGATCGCCGATCCCGCGCACTCCCGTCCGCCGCTCGAGCAGCTGCTCGCCAAGTCGTATGCGGCGCGCCGGCGCGCGGCGTTCGATCCCGAGCAAGGCGCAGTACCATGCATGGGGCGAGATCGACGGCGACACCACCGGCTTCGTGGTGGCCGACGGACGGGGCAATGTCCTCTCGCGTCATCCAGAGCCTGTTACAGGGCTTTCGGCTCCGGCGTGGTGGCGCCGGGCACCGGCGTGGTGCTCCAGAACCGCGGCGCTCGTACTTCAACACCGATCCCGCGCACCCGAACTGCTTCGCGCCGCGCAAGCGGCCCTTCCACACCCTGATCGCCTGCATGGTGACCCGCGACGAGCGGCCGGTGCTGGGCCTCGTCCAGCATGGGCGGTGACGGGCAGGCGATGTTCCACACCGCAGATCCTCACCAACGCGCTCGACTACGGCATGGAGATCCAGGAGGCCATCGAGCGGCCGCGCTTCATGTACGGCCGCATCCAGCCTACCGATCCCGCCGACCTCGTGCGCCTCGAGGGCCGTGTGCCGTCGGCCACGCGCGAGGCGCTGGCTCGGCGCGGGCACAACATCGCGCCCGTGTCGGACTGGTTCAGCGCAGGTGGGGCAGGCCCAGGGCGTGGCCGTCCTGAGGGACGGCGTGCTTCGCGGCGGCGCCGATCCGCGCGGAGACGGCGCGGCTGTGGGATATTAGAGCCATGCGACTCACTGGCGTCCTGACCTTGGTGCTCGGACTATCCCTGACCGTGCCCGGATGGTCGTGGGCTTCGAGCTGGGGCGGCCTCGAGCCCGGCGTGACTACCCAGGCGCAGGTGCGCGAGCGCTACGGCGCGCCATCCAAGGAAACCAAGCAGAAGGTCGAGGGCTACGACACCACGACCTGGGTCTACGAGGGCAACAAGGCGCCGGTCGGAATGGCCCGCATGACGGTCGACCTGGGCATTCTCAAGCCCGACGGCTTCAAGCCCGACCTGCGTGCGCGTGTTCGTCCTCGAGCCGAAGCCGACCATCTTTCGCCGTCCAGGCCATCATCGATGGCTGGGGATTCCCACGGCGGCCGGCGATCAGGGCGGATTTCCCACCATGCTGTACGAAGACGGCCTGATCGTGGTGTTCGAGAAGCAGGGCCAGTGGGCGGACTCCATGACCTTCACCGTGCCCCAGCCCTTCCAGGCTCCTACCGCCGGTGCTGCACCCGCCGCTCCGGGCGCGGCGACCCAGGCGCCCCCGCCGCGCGCGACGACGCCGGAGCCACGCCCAAGCCGCCAGCGTCTCCGGCCGCGCCGCGCCCGTAAGCAATGGTGGATTCGCTCCTCGGCCTCGACCCGGGCGGCCGGGGATTGCCAGATTCTTCGTGGCGGGCGCCGCGGCGCGCGCGGCCCGCGCCCTCCGACGCGCCAAGCGCGTGCTCTCACCACCGGCTTCTCGGTTGGCCCCGGCATGCCCGAGACGGACGGTCCGCCGGGCACGGCCTCCTCGGCCGCGCGCTCCGCTCACTCGGAGCGGAGGTGACCTACATCACCGACGCCGCGGCATTGCCGCCGCTCAGGCCGCGCTGGGAGCGCTGGGCGAGCCCACGGCGATCGTGACCTTCCACGCGGCCGGTGACGCCGCGCTCACCGCGCGCCGTCTCCTCGCCGAGCACGCGCCAACCCACCTCATCAGCCATCGAGCGGCCGGGACGCACGGGAACCGGCGACTATCTGAGCATGCGCGGCGAGTCGGTGCGGGAGTGGAACGCGCCTCTCGACGCGCTCTTCCTCGAGGCCCCGCGGCGCGTGATCACGGTGGGCGTGGGCGACGGGGGCAACGAGATCGGCATGGGCGCGTTGCGCGCGCGCCTGGCCCGCGCGGGTCCGCGCATCAAGAAGGTCGCCTCCGTGGTGTCCGCGCGGTACCCCGTGGTGGCGGGCGTGTCGAACTGGGGCGCCTACGGCATCGTGGTCGAGCTCGCGCGCCTCGCCCGGCGCCCGCTCCTCCACACCGCGGAGATGAAGAGCGGCGCATGATCGAGGCGTGCATGAAGGCCGGAGCGGTGGACGGCATCACGCGGAAGCACGAGGCCACGGTGGACGCCCTGCCTGTGGAGGCCCACGTGGGCATGGTAGAGTTACTGCGTTTGATGGAGAATCCGTCACCCCACGGAGGACATTCCTGATGGCCCAGTCTTCGAGCCATCCTCGACACCTATCGCGCGCTCCATCCGAAGTCGGCCGCGCTCTACGAGCGGGCGCGCGCCGTCATTCGCCGGCGGCATCACGCACGACAGCCGTCACCTCAAGCCGTTTCCCGTCTACGTGGATCGCGCGCAGGGCTCGCGCAAGTGGGACGTGGACGGCCACGAGTACGTGGACTACTGGATGGGTCACGGCGCGCTCTTCCTCGGGCACTGCCACCCCGCGGTGGTCAAGGCGATCCAGGAGCAGGCGCCGCGGGGCACGCATTTCGGCGCCTGCCACGAGCTGGAGGTCCGCTGGGCCGAGCTCGTCTGCAAGCTGGTGCCCTCCGCGGAGATGGTGCGCTTCACCATGTCGGGCACCGAGGCGACGCACCTCGCCCTGCGCATCGCGCGCGCCTACACGGGGCATCCGAAGGTGGTGAAGCTCCACGGCCATTTCCACGGCTGGCATGACGGCGTCGTGGCCGCGGTGAACCCGCCCTTCGACGTGCCCATGTCGGCGGGCGTGCCCGCGCAGATCCTCGATCAGCTCCTGCTCTGCCCCGCCCAACGACATCAAGGCGGTGGAGGGCTTGCTCAAGCGCGGCGACGTCGCCGCGGTGATCCTCGAGCCCGCGGGCGGACAGTCAGGCACGACCCCGACCATCCCCGGCTATCTCCAGGAGCTGCGCGCCTGACCGAGCGCCACAACGTCGTCCTGATCTTCGACGAGGTCATCACCGGCTTCCGCTACGCGCCGGGCGGCGCCCAGCAATACTTCGGCGTCACGCCGGACCTGACCACGCTGGCCAAGATCGTGGCGGGCGGCCTCCCGGCGCCGCGGTCGTGCGGCAAGAAGGCGCTCATGTCCGACCATGGCCCACCGCGGCGATTCCGTCTGGGACCGCGCGCGAGCGCGTGGCGCAGAACGGCACGTTCAACTCGAATCCCGTGTGCGCGCGCCGCCGCCATCGCCACCCTCGAGCAGGTGGCCGACGGCGGCGACTGCACGCGCGCGCCAACAAGGCGGCCGACGAGCTGCGCTACGGGCATCGGCGGATGTGATGAAGCGCGCGGGCGTTCCCGGGCACGTGCTTCGGCGAGTCCGTCGATCTTCCACGTGTCCTTCGAGGGCGCGCCCGGCCTCGCCGGCTTCGACCGCCCGCGGCGCGGCGATCTCTACCAGCTGCTGCGCTGCGCCCTCCTCAACAACGGCGTGGACTGCTCGTCCTACCACGGCTGGCTGTCCGCGGTGCACTCGGACGAGGACGTGGCGCGCACCCTCGCCGCGTACGACAAGGCGCTTCGGCGCCATGGCCGCCGAGGGCGTCTTCAAAGGCATGTAGGTGCCTCTGAACGAGGCCGACCGCCGCGCCAAGCTCCAGGAGCTCTACGACCTCGCCCAGGGCTCGCCGGAGTTCGAGGGCGGCGTGACCTTCGAGGACGACATGGAGGCCCTCGTGGTCGGCGACTGGGCCTTCTTCGCCATCGACGAGATCGGCGACCTCGCGCTGTCCTTCCACCTCGACTCGCATCCCGTGGCGGTCGCGCGCCTCACCCGCTTCCTCGTCCAGCACGAGGTGCCCTTCGTCCTCACCGAGTCCTTCACCATCGACGAGGACGACGAGATCGTCTTCGAGTCCGACACGGGCGCCGACCTCCCCGACAAGTAGCCCTGTCTCCCTCTCCCCATCGGGGAGAGGGCAGGTGAGGGGTTTCGAGGCCGTGTTCCATGGACAGACTCCGCACCGTCTGGTATCCTCGCTACTTCGTGGTGGGCAGGTAGCTCAGTTGGTAGAGCACAGGACTGAAAATCACCGGTTGTCGGCGGTTCAATCCCGTCCGTGCCCACCACTCCTTTCTAGTAGTTGCCCGTCATTTCCTGCATTTGCGCCCGGGATTTCCAGCCGCTGGGCCCGAGTCCGTCTAGGTACCCGCGAACATCATTGTCGCTGGCAAAGCCGATCTGGAAGGGGTAGCCGTAGGCTCAGGAAGATCCCGGAATCAGCAAATTGGCGTGGCGGACTGTAAGCACGGGTTCGAAGGGGCCGACGATGCTCACCGTGGAATCCTTCGAACCCCGGCGCGGCTGAGACGGTAACGACGATGGACGGTTAACACCGATTGACGACCGTGTGATCGTGCGCGTACTGTACCCGCGCGCCAACCACAAGGAGGGCTCATCACATGGAACGGCCCCGTCTCGGC
>ERZ1370068.8689-contig-7523_pt1 | contig 55842 bp, 98 predicted proteins | sample MGYA00561227_ERZ1370068 | MGnify/ENA primary metagenome ERZ1370068 (study PRJEB38410, sample SAMEA6850437) | metagenome | study: Metagenomic assessment of the ecological functions of the soil: analysis of the soil microbiota associated with the... | reverse complement strand
TTACAACGGTCACGAAGGCTGGATCGACTTTTTCTACCGCAGTATCGACCAACCGCAATGGGATCCGCTTTTGGCTTTCATCCACGAAACGACCGAACGGTTTCTGCCGTCCCCGCCGGCTGAGATGCAGCAGAACCTCTTCGATGATCCGCCAGAGGATCACCAGTCGCGAGCCGATGGAACAAAAACGCCCGCTGCGCCGACAGCCTGATGATCACAATTTCGGCTCTCTCTGATGCTCTCCGTCACGGCCGGCGCCTTCCTGCTGGTCACATGGGTGGCTGCAAAGGCGCTCTTTACTGCTTCAAGAGGCTCCAATCCCTTGAAAGCCGATTGGCGAACGCATGTCCTTGCCTCAAGTGGCTATCTCGAATTGGGAATGTTCGATGCGGCGGCGCTGGTGCTCGAAGAGATTGCGCCAGAGGACAAGACCCGCAACGAGGTCCTGGGCGCACGCGTCAACCTCTACATGGCAGCCAAGAAATGGGACATGGTCGCAGCGGTTGCCAGCCATCTGGTAAAGGTTGATCCTCAAACCCCAGGGTGGTGGATCAGTCTCGCCTATGCGCTTAGGTGCACCGAAAGCGTCGAAGAGAAGGCGGAAGCCGGGCCATTCGCTGCGGGCGCAAGCGATCCATCCCGATCAGCCGCGATCGCTCTCTCAACCCTTCCCTCCCACCAATCGCCGAGACTTTCGACGAAGAGCCCCTGTCGGGCGCACGGAAGTCGAAGCAGCGAAGAGATGGGGATAAATGCGGGGGCCGGACGGACCCCGGCCCCAGGAATCGACAAGCCAAGCTGGCTTTACCAGCAGTCCGTCTGCCACGATTCAAATTGAGCGCGTGAGGCTTCGGCCCACGGTCATACCGGCGGGTGCCTATCCAAGAGAGCTCCGCTGACTCTGACGACACGCCGGATCTCGACGGCCTTATGGTGCTCTGCGTCGCCGGGCCGACGACATAGCGACGATGTGGGGAACCTTCCAGGTGCATTCCCTGATAATCCCGCGACGATCGACCGCATCATCCTACCGCAAAGCCTAGGGACTTCTTCGGCCAGCGAAGAAAGACCTGGCACTGCGATGACGAGTTTCTGGCAAAAGCAACCGGTCAGCCGATTTTTGCCTCTCGGCGCAGTGAATGCACGAGGGGGTTGAACGGTCGCGACTGGCGATTCGCGTCAAAAAGCGCACTGGAGGCGCGTTAAACTGTGGTTCCTCCACGATAGCACCCGGACAACTCTCTAAACGGACACCCGACGAAGCGGAGCTGTGGGCCTTGCAGAGGCCAATCAAATTCTTGAAGTTCAGTGCAAACTCTCATTCAAAAACTTTAACAACCCACCGGTTCGGGCACCTGACTGATCCGCGGTTCAAAGTGCCCGTTGGCCAAAGGGGAGTTCAAAACGGGCCCAGGTCGCAGATGTTCGTCTCGGCCTCACCACGAGAGGACCCGGACTGCAAAGCGCCTTCATACATCGTCTTGTATCTGGATCAACAGCATTGGAAGGTATAGGAGGGGGTGACGCAGGCGCCAGCAGCACTCTCGCAGATTCCACTCCCATAATCACTCTTGTTAACGACGGCGCTGCCCGACATCCTAGGTGAGGTGCTTGCTCACGAACTGGGCACGCCTTGCTGAAACACTGACAGGCATCTCCGGGGCGTTAGGATATGATAGTGTGAGGGCACAGCCCGAATAACATAGATTTGATGCTTCGTGGACACGCGCACCGACATGGACGCGAATCCGGCTGAGGCTCACTTGAGGTTCAATTTATCAACTTAGCGTTAAGCTCGGCTCTTCTGCGAACTGGTTGGTTTGACCCCGGTGAGTGGACATCTTCACGATCGGAAACGAGCCTCAGCTGCTTTAACGCGGCAACGGCAAAGCATCAGGAGGATCTGGGGAAACCGTGCAGCGCAATTCGATCGGCGCCAGTTTGACCCTGAAGTCTATAGTTGAATTAGCCGCAGAAACGAGGTCATGTGAGTGCCTATCATAGACTAGGCTCTCGCACCTCTGCCTCGGTGGTGAACCCACGCCTACCTTCACGAGCCCAGAGTAAGTCTTCCCGGCGAGAGCGTAAAGCGCTTTCGCCAAAGTGCCAACCTGCACTTAGGTGAAGTTGATCCGGTATACGTTGGGTCGCTCTGGATCCACGTTTGATGACGGCCGTGATCCTCGTCCGTCGCTCGCCCCAAAGTCTTTGAAATGGCTTTAACCAGCTCTCGTTCTCGACGCCAGGAGATTCCTCAAACCAGGCGAGAACACCTCCGCTTCCCGGCGTGAGCGCGACATCGCAGGACGAACCCGGTCAGTGACCTGCGGCAGTTCATAGCGGCGGCGGTCGTCGCGAAGGTGTTTTTCTGACCGAGGATGACAAGCGGACTTATCTCCTGAACGCTACGGGTGCAACCGATCAACTCTGCCCGCGCTCTTCATCACGAAAACCTAGCAGTAATAGTTCGAGTTTATCAAGAGCCTCATGTTCATCGGGCCCGATCGCTTCGAGGACGACACGGGCGCCGCAATCCAGATTGGCAGTAAGCACTTCCAGTAGGCTCGCAGCCGAAAACTTCTCCCTCGCCTTTCCAAATCGTGATCGTGCTCTTGAACCTACTCACCCACCGCACAAATAGCGCCGCCGGTCGCGCATGCAACCCGAGCTTATTGACAATCTCGACTTCTCTCCGCATGTGAAAAACATAGAGCCGATCGGCTCTGACTTTCCAAATCACGAAGTGAAAATCCCTTTTTGGAGGCGACGATCAGGGACCTCCCCGATAATCAATCTTGAATCGGGCATGGTATAGTTCCTATTGATCAGTCAATGCGGGCGGCCCATCTGAGCTTTGCGCCGATTCCGGGAAGGCCGCCAACTATTTCCGCGCGTGGGGCGACGATTGACCATTGGTTCTAGGATTGTATACCCTGTTGGTGTGGAAGAAAGACGTCCCTTGTGCCGGCAGCCTGACGATGCCATTTCGGCTCGCTCTTGATGTTGGCTGTGACAGCTGGTGCCTTCTGCTGGTCGTCTGGGTTGCCACGAAGGGTCTTTTTCTTCTTCCTCCAGGAATCTCCACCCGTTGAAGGCCGATTGCAAAGCACGTCCTCGCTTCGAGTGGCTATCTCAGCCAACAGCCTGGCGGATGCTGGTGCTGGTTTCGAAGAGATTGAACCGGAGGACAAGACGCGCATTGAGGTTTTGAGCACGCGCGTTTTACAAAGCGGCCAAGAAATGGGAGATGGCCGCAGCGGTCGCAACCCATCTCGTGCACGTCGAGCCTGAGAACTCCGGCTGGTGATCGATCTGGCCTATGCAACTCGACGATATGGTGATGCCGAGAGCAGAAATGAAGCGATCCCAACCGCGCCAGCGAGTTTGCACCTCCCCCGACAACGGCTGATCGAGTTTAACCTGCATGCTATGCCAGCGATGCAGGGCGCTTCGAAGAGCAAAAGCACGGCTCAAACGTGCCATGAGCGATACGCCGAAAACTGGCTATCGATGATGAGGACCTGCGGCCTTTATGGGATTGGATTGCTGACTTGGCGTAGACTTGCCCATTCAATCTCCCCGCGCCTACCATGCGGTCGAAAGAGACCAGCCACCCGATCAATTACCTGATACTTCGCAATACGATCGGCTACGACCAAACGAACTTCCTTGTATTCGACTCCATTATGCAGGATGCCGCCAACCTCATTCCTCCCGACAGCTTGCGCCAGACTTCAATATTTCGTTCAAGTTCCGTGACGATGCTGCCTAACAATCATCCCAGCTCGTCGCCCAGATCATTTACGGGCCACCTGCAAAATTGCTCCCGCAAATCGAGGTGCCTGAGCTTTATTTTTCGCTAATGAGCGATTCTCGGTGATGGGCCCTGCGCTGGGAACGAACGCACAGCCAGAGAGCTGCATCTATCCTGGATTCCCCTAGAGTGACGAGGTTCCTGATGAGGAGTAAATCGCCGACGTCGCCATGCTTGGGAAGCTGCGGTTCTCGAGTCCCCTGCACAAGTGGCGCAAAGGTTAATCTGAGCGACCCTCTGTCCTGCCTGGAATACTCCATGGAAAGCAAGCGATTGGATTCGCTGACTGCAGGTGAGAGGGGCTAACCCCCTGAAGAGCCCTTGGCTGGAACCCCTGGTACCTGACTGCGGAGCTAAAAAGTCACCGCCACTGCCCTCGCCGCTACTACCAGAAACGCCCGGGCACCCGCTTCCGCTAGATTCCGAGAACTTACCAGTGCCAGATCCATCCGCAGGCTCAGGAATGGAATCGAAAAAGATCTGCAAGGGATTACCAAGAGATTCTGACACTGGCCCCAACGATACCGATGCGTCCTCCTCCTTCGCGGTCCATAATAGCACCGAGAATGCCAATCACGCAGCGATTGCCGTGCCCATAAACGCAGGCAATCCGCGTCCCGACGACCAACCCCCACCACGCCAAAAATTCGCTCCCTTTCCTTCCACCCCGGTCACCTGGCAGGTTTTGAACTTCCGCGGCGAGGTTATCGGTCTCGGCTTGCGGCCCCCTCACCGATCTATCTCCGCATCGAGCACCTTGCACATTAACACCGTGCTTGGGAAGTCGCTCGGGCTACCGGTTGAAAAGGCTGTTTTCGGGAGTCCGGACGTGTGATGTGAAGGTCCAGTCGCGATAACTGATCGTCGTGCATAGTTATGGTTTTGTTAGGTGATGGGGCTGAGACGTCGAAGCTGGGCAAACGGCCAGTGACGCGCGTCCAGTGATTTGTCTCCTGGCGCAGTTGCCGAATTGCTTCCCCAGCCACGGCGTTAATCGTCGCCCTATGGCTCAGCTTGCGCTCCACCATGTTAATCTCATCGTCACCGATCTCCCGCGGTCGCTCGCCTTCTATCAGAACCTGTTCGGCCTCACGATCATTGAGCGGCCGCCCTTCAAGGGCGCCGGCGCCTGGCTCGCCTGCGGCGCCCTGCAGGTGCATTTGACCCTCTATCCGCTCCGGCTCCTTCCGGACCGGCAACGTCGACGGCGCCGATTGCCATTTTGCTTTCCGCACCGATGATTTCGACGGCGCTCTCGCCACGCTGACATGGCCGCCCTGGCCGGATACCACCAGGGCGAGGAGCGCGCTTCAACGGCCCCGCCGGGGCTCGCCGGTCCGGGCGGAGACTGCCGCTACGGCGAGGCGTGCCAGAACAGTTCGAAGGCTTCCGACCAATCGCGGGTCTCGACTCGGCTGCGAGCCAAACCTCCCATGCGCTTTCGGAGCTTGGGATCCTCCGTCAGGCGCCGGATCGCTTCGGCCAATTCACCGGCATCAAGCGGCCCTGGTGATAAACCCATCCCGACCATGCTGAACAAGATCGCGATGGACCTCCAACGTCGCAAACGATGACCGGCAAGCCGCTGGCTTGCGCCTCAAGAGACAACATTGCCGAAGGTATCCGTGGTGCTCGGAAACACGAAGAAGTCGGCTGAAGCATAGGCGCTGGCCAACTCTTCGCCTCGCAAGTAGCCGGTGAAAATCGCATCGGGGAGAAGACGCTTCATTTCCGCCAGATAAGGACCCTCCCCGACGAAAATCGGGCGCACCGGTGTTTTCCACTCGGCCAACCGACGCGTCGAGAGCCACCGAACGTATCGAGATTCTTCTCTCCTCGAGATGCGCCCGACGAAAAGCATGCCCGCTTCTCCGTCGCGCAACCCCCTCGCCCGCCAGAACTGCCTTCGTCCCGTCTCGACGGATTGAACAACTTCGTGTATCCAAGCCGCGCGCGGCAGGATCTTCAGCTTTTCCTCGGGAATGCCTCGCCTCGAACCCAGCAGCGGCTGGTAGTCCTGCGAGTTCGACGTAGATGCATGCTCGAGCTGGCTGTAAAACCAGTGCATGTAGTTCCGTGTGAGCGTCTCCAGGAAGGAATCATCTAGTGAGGATGCGCACGTATTGCGGAAAATCGGTATGGTAGATCCCGACGGCGCGAAGGCCCAGAGTCTTGGCCGCGTAGAAGGCGCTCAGCCCGACCGGACCGGGGTGCTGATGATCAGCTCGGAAAAGTTCTCCCGAATCAGATACTCCATGATCAGGCAGGAGCGGCGGAAAACTCAGCCGCTGAAGCTCGTATTCCGGGAGCTCGAATCCGCCTGACCGGCTGAAAATTCTTAAGGAAAGCCAGGCTCGGAGGCCCGCGATCCGACAGGTCACCACGGTGATATCGTAGCCCGCCGCCACGCTCCGCCGCCGCCATCTTGCGGATCGTGGTCGCCACCCCGTTGACGTCCTCAAGCGTATCGGTAAACCATGCTCGCTTTTGGTTTCCCAAGAACGGGAGGCAGGGTTCCGACGAGGCCGCGAGTCATTTCCCGCAGCCATTCGCGGCGGGGCTGACGAAACGCAGTGCACGTACGGAGAGAGCATCGCGGCGATCAATTCCAGCGGGCTGATGGTCTGAATACTCTCGATAAACCTGCCTTTGGAGAGCTGGTCGATGAACTGGGTGACAAAGCGGTAGCCGAGCTGCCCCGCGATCAGGTTTGCCATCAAAGAGGCGCGACGCTCAGGCTCAGCGACGCCGGCCGTCTCGCGGGCCAGCGCAGGTTCTCACCTCAGGTCTCGAAAAGTAGGTCGAGAGCTGTTTCCAGATCGAGGTGTTGCCCGCCATGGCCAGCTCGAAGATTTTCCCGGTCGCGATGCCCTGGGCCAGAAACCCGAGCTTCTCGGCCAAAGCTGAATTCCGTGGGGTCCTTGCCCTCCATGAATCGCGAGAAGGCCTTTCTCGATCAGGCCGGCGGCCCGGATCATTCGGCCGCACGGAGAACTTCGCCTTCACGTAGCGGATAGGCGGCGCTGTAAGTTCCGTGTGCCAGAGCCAGGGGCGTGCCGCCCTCGCCTGCCGCCTCGCAGCGGCCTCCCGGATCGTTGGCGAGGAATTCCGTGGAGGTCGGCGACCGAAGGCGTCTCGGTAAAAGCGCGAGCCGGGTAGACGCCTCCATGGTCGTCCGAGCCGCCCACGAAAACCTTCCTCGCACGGCTCATCATGGGTAGGCTGAAGGCCGGTCCTCGCCGACTAAACGCCTCGATGTTCGCCGGCGTCAGCGAGCCCAAAGCATGCCTGCGCTGCGTTGCTCAGCCGGGAATGGTATCGTCCGTTAATTCCTTCGAAATGCCGGAAGGTGAGAGCGAGCTTTTGAAAGTGCAGCGGCGTCAGCTTCTCGTCCGGACTATGCAGGGGGTGCGCGACCGCATGCGCCAGGATTGTTCGGCAAGATAGCGTTGAAGATCGAAGACGTTCTCTCGCTGGGCCCGAATCTCCCGATGCTGCGTTTCGGTAAGGCCCCAGACCAGAGAGATGCGATCTTTGCATTCGTCATCGGGAAAATTGGCAGTCACCTCCCTCGCCAAAGATCACTCCGGCAGATGCGCGATTTCGAGGCATCCGGCCATCAGTGTTGTGATCCGTAATGGTGACAGAATTGCATCCCGATCTCTCACGGAGGCGCCTGATAAGTCTGAAGCGGATCCGAAGTAACTCGCGCGGAAACTCCAATCGCCGGAGGACCCAGTCCGCAGCGCGGTGCTATGCCGGGAGTGGATGTGGAGATCGGCTGTCGACTTCGCGGAGTTCATCGCTCGGAGCGCGAGGCGCGCGAGCCAATCCTCATAGGTTATCGCTTCGCGAGTCGCAAGCGCATCGCGTATCAAGCCTCGCCACCTGCCTTCGAATCGCCCGGTGGTTCCAATCGGGAGGATGCAGGCCGATTCGCAGCAGCCCGCGCTTGCGCAGAGAGCTCGCCAGCAAGGCGTTCCACCGTAAGCTCTGCCATCCGGCGCCATCCGGAGCGCACGCTCCATACGCAGGCTTTGCGAACTTGTCTCGCGGCCGGTTCTCAGGTCCTTGAAAGCTGCGACAGTCTTGTGCGTGTAGTCGAATCCCGCTTTGCGGACTGCAACTTCCGCTTCGGCTCCCAAGAGCCACGCCGGAGCGATGAAACCTCGCGGAAACAGCCCGATGGCGGCGAGAGCCTGCGTTCCCATCGCCAGCCGGCATGCGGCTTCGCCTTCTGTGAGATCATAAAACTCGCCTTCGCCCGCCGTGTAGTGCTCCGTGATGAGCCTTTGCCTCCAACCACCGGGGCTCGCCGGACGCTGATGAAAGTAACCGTGCAAGACGACCTCAGCGTGCCGCGAGGCCGCTCTGAGCCAATCGCAAAACGGACCGTCCCGGTCGATCGGCGCCACATGGTGGTGATTGGGAATTACCAGAAGGGAGACTCGATCAATCCCGGCCTGCACCAAGATCTCGCAGCAAAAGCGTCACAATGTCACTGAGTGCTGGGGCTTACATCGTGGATCGACACAACAAGAGCCCGGCGCGGCGTTTTGCATTTGCGGAAGGGTGTGTTAACGGGATGCTACTAGCAGTCGTCTGAAGAAAATCCGAAGCCACAGAAGGAGCCGCGCTCTCCGGGAGGGGAGACCCCCAGTTGAACTGGCGGGGTCTGGTGCCTTTGCAGTTGCCCTCGCCCTGATCGGCGGGGCGTTTCTCTTCCGGGGAGGCAACTTCACGCAAACCGAAGAAATTTCCAACAAGCAATTTCTCGATTCTGCTAAAAGCCGGAAAAATCGTTTCCACCGAGCAGCGGCCGGTGGAAATCATTGTGGAAGAGGGCCGCAACACGCAGTCGATTTCCGGATTTTATAAGCGCAAGTCCCTGACGACGAACGAGGAGGTTGGAGGTTCCCTTCCGGACGCCCATTTACATGCCTTTCAATGGTCCGCAGATAGAACAGGCGCTGAGCTGCGGCGAATATTACGCCCTTCCGTTAAGCCTGAATCCAACGTGCTCGCCTCGGCGGTGGTCAGCTTTCTGCCGATCGCCTTATTCCTCGTGATCCTCTATTTCTTCTTCCGGTCCCAGATCAAAATGGCCGGACGCAGCGCACTCAGCTTCGGCAAGAGCAAGGCGCGTATGCTGTCGAAGGAAAAGAACCGCATCACGTTCAAGGATGTCGCCGGCGTCGAAGAAGCCAAGGAGGAGGTGTCTGAACTTGTCGAGTTTCTGAAAGATCCCAAGAGATTCCAGAAACTTGGCGGACGAATCTCGAAGGGCGTCTTGATGGTCGGCCCTCCGGGAACCGGAAAGACGCTCCTCGCGCGCGCCATTGCCGGTGAAGCAGACGTCCCATTCTTCTCCATCAGCGGCTCTGATTTTGTCGAAATGTTCGTGGGCGTGGGGGCCTCGCGAGTTGCGCGACATGTTCGAGCAGGGAAAGAAAAACGCTCCGTGCCTTATTTTCATCGACGAAATCGACGCGGTGGGCCGCCATCGCGGACACGGTTTGGGCGGCGGACACGACGAGCGCGAACAGACTCTGAATCAGCTCTTGGTGGAAATGGATGGTTTCGATACCCAGGATGGGGTCATCATCATTGCCGCGACGAACCGCCCGGACGTGCTCGACCCCGCATTGCTTCGGCCCGGTCGCTTTGACCGCCAGGTGACCGTCAGCCTGCCGGATGTCAACGGGCGCGAGGAAATCCTCAGGTTGCACTCCAAAAAGTGAAGCTTTCCGCGAACGTGGAACTCGCCGTTATCGCCCGAGGGACGCCTGGATTTTCTGGCGCCGAGCTGGCGAACGTCATCAACGAGGCTGCCCTCATCGCCGCGCGCCGCGGCTTGAAGGCGATTACGCTGGCGGAACTGGAAGAGGCGCGGGACAAGGTGCGCTGGGGACGGGAACGTCGCAGCCTGGCCATGAGCGACAAGGAAAAGATTTCCACCGCCTGGCACGAAGCAGGCCATGCGATTGTCAACGTGCTGCTCAAACACACTCATCCTCTTCACAAGGTAACGATTATCCCTCGTGCGAACTTTCCTGGGCGCAACCATGTATCTTCCTGAGGGCGACAAGTATTCGACGCAACGTAAGGAGGCCCTCGACCTTCTGGCGGTAACCGCGGCTGGCCGCGTTTCCGAGGAGCTTTTCACCCAGGACATTTCGAACGGCGCCGCCGGCGACATCAAGCAAATGACTCGCCTGGCGCGCAAGATGATCTGCGAGTGGGGCATGAGTGATACCCTCGGGATGGTGGAATATGGTGAGCACGAGGACTACGTGTTCCTGGGAAGGGACATTAACCGGTCGCGTGACTACAGCGAGTCCACCGCCCAGGAGATCGACCGCGAGGTTCGCCGGCTTGTGGACGATGCTTATCAACGCGCCAGGAACCTCATCCTGGAAAACCGCGACAAGGTGGAAGTGATCGCGCAAGGATTGCTCGAGTTTGAAACGCTCGACGTCGTCGCATATCAACGAAATCATCTCCTACCGGTCAGTTGAAGAACCCGCCGCGCAAGGAGAAAGCGCCGCCTCCACTCCCCCTCCGCCAGCGGATTCGGTGCCGGAGCCTCACGAACCTATCAAGCCGCAATTGCCCCCCGGAGGACTGGCCGCGCCCGCGCCTGCCTAGGCCCGGGGAAGAGGCCGCCCGGCGAGGCCCGATCGAAAATCTCCACGGGTAACCGTAATCGCTAAACGGTTAGGACAGAATTTTCAGCACTTTCCTCGGATCCTGCACTCGCAGGATCAAGAGGCCCTTCTTTGCCGTTGGCATCGACGCCAAGTAGGCGTACTCGATATTGATCTTGTGCGAGGCAAGGGCCTTTGCAATTCGCGAGAGGCTTCCGGGCTTGTTGTCGTTCTCGATCATGAGTCACCTCAGTCTCAACGACCAGTGTGCCTCGGGATTCAAAAATCGCCAGGGCCTTTCGGCGTATCGCTGACCACCATTCGGACCACCGCGTGATCCACGGTGTCTGAAATCGTGAGACCGTAAATGTTGACCCGGTCCGCTGCCAAAGCCTCGCAGACTTCACAAGTGTTCCGGGCTTGTTAGCAATGAAGACCGCCAGTTGTTCAACGATTCTCACGAGGCAATACTATCGCGAGGCGGTGACATTTTCATTGATTACTTGCCCGGTCTCTTCCTTTGCGGTCGGGGCGGCAACCGGTTTCGCGGTTGGCACGGTGGGGCTGACCTTCCAGAACTTCGCGGCATACTCGGCCAGTCAGCGAGCACTTCCCTGGCGATATCGCTCTCCGGTGCGCTCGAGATGCTTGTAAATAAGGCCCTTGAGGGGCGCTAATATCCTCCTCGACCTCCAGCCGGGACGGAGTGATCAGTTGAGGGTTGTAGCGATCGAGGAACTCGTCTTCGAGATCGAGAACGTAGGCCACCCCGCCGGTCATTCCTCGCTCCGAAGTTTTTGCCGGTCGCCCCAAGGACGACGACCATGCCGTTCGTCATATATTCGCAGCAATGGTCACCTGCTCCTTCAACGATCGCGGTTCCGCCAGAGTTCCTGACGCAAAAGCGTTCCCCTCCGCGGCCGTTCGCGAAGAGCGCCGCCACCGGTGGCTCCGTACATGACCGTGTTGCCAAGAATGATACAGTCCTGCGGCGTGTATTTCCGCTGGGCGATCGCCTTGATGATGATCTCGCCTCCGCTCATCCCCTTGCCGACGTAGTCATTCGCCTCGCCGGTAAGAATCAGGCGCACGCCGGGCGCGAGGAAAGTGCCAAAGCTCTGCCCGGAGCTCCCATTAAAACGAAGCTCAATGGTTCCTTCAGGCAGGCCCTCCTCGCCGTATTGATATCCGATTTCCCCGGAAACCTGGGTGCCTACTGAACGATTCACATTTGTGATCTTGTATGAAAGCGAAATCGGCCTGCCGTCGCTGATGGCGTCCTTCGCATCCTGCAGGATAATATCGTCCAGAGTCCGATCATCCGGTCCGTCGTTGCGCGCGCGAGTCGCGTGGCGAATCATGGTTGAGTCGTCCTTTGCAACGTCGACCAGTAGCGGTGCAAGTTTCAGCGTGTTGGCCTTCGGGTGGCCCGGAACTTCCCGTTGCCGAAGGCATTCCGTGTGCCCCACCATCTCGTTGATTGTCCTGAAAGCCGAGGCGCGCCATGATTTCCCTCACCTCCGCGGCCACCGCGTTGAAAAAGGTGACAACATTCTCGGGCTTTCCTTTGAATTTGCCGCGAAGCTTTTCATCCAACGTGGCAACGCCGACCGGGCAGGTGTTCAAGTGGCACTGGCGCACATAGACACATCCCATGGCGATGAGAGCCGCGGTGCCGAAGTTGTATTCTTCGGCGCCCAGCAGGGTCGCATAAACGATGTCCTCGCCGGAGCGCATTCCGCCATCAGTTCGCAGCGTCACCCTGTTCCGCAGTCCGTTGAGAAGAAGAACCTGATGGCTTTCGGCGACGCCCATCTCCCAGGCACCGCCGGCGTTCTTCACTGAGCTCAATGGCGAGGCGCCGGTCCCTCCTTCGTGGCCGCTCACCAGAATGATGTCGGCGTGGGCCTTGGCCACGCCTGCGCGCGATCGTTCCGACCCCGGCTTCAGCGACAAGCTTCACGCAGACACGCGCCCTGCGGTTGACCTGCTTCAAATCGTAAATCAGCTGCGCCAGATCTTCGATCGAGTAAATATCATGATGCGGCGGCGGCGAGATGAGCGTCACTCCGGCAACCGCATGACGAAGCCTGGCGATATACGCGCTAACCTTGTGGCCCGGCAGCTGACCGCCTTCCCCGGGCTTGGCACCCTGCGCCATCTTGATCTCGATTTCTTTCGCGCTGGCCAGATACGCGGCGGTCACGCCAAAACGTCCGCTGCGCGATCTGCTTGATGGCGCTGTTGGCCCAGTCTCCGTCTTCCCGTCGCTTGAAGCGCACGGGATCCTCGCCGCCTTCGCCGCTGTTTGACTTCCCGCCGATGCGATTCATGGCGATGGCGAGCGTCTCATGAGCCTCGGGACTGAGCGCCCCGAGGACATGCCCGCGGTGGTGAAGCGACGCCGAATCTCCTCGATGGATTCCGACCTCCTCGATCGGGCACCGGACCTGACGGAGAGGGACAAGATCGAGCAGGTTGCGGATCGAATGCGGCCGATTGACCAGCACCGGCATCGACGTATTTCTTGTAGTCCTCGGCCTTTCCAGCCTTGTCCGCGCCTTTGATCCCCACAAAAGTGTGGAAATTCTGAATGACCGGCGGAGTGACGGCATGCAGCTCGCCGCCGCGGCGGAAGCGCGAAGTAACCGGGGTCTTCAATTTGCCCGCTTCGACTCGGCACTCGTGTCGCCGAAGGCAGGGCCGTGACGGACCAAGCTTTCGGTGGCAATTTCCGCGTAGTCCGACGCCCTCTATTTGAGTGGAAGTTCCGGTAAAGCACTCATCGACGAGCCTCGAGCTAAATACCAATAGCCTCGAAGATCTGAGCGCCGCGGTAGCTGCTGACCAGCGAGATGCCCATCTTCGACATGATCTTGAGCAGCCCATTTTCAAGGGCGTTTTTATAATTGAACACTCCCTTTCCGAAGTCGGGATCCACGGACCCCTTTTCGATCAACTCTCGCAGAGGTCTCATACAGGCGAGGTAGGGGTCCACGCAGCTCGCCCCAAATCCGATCAAGCAGGCGATCTGGTGAACATCGCGCGCTTCTCCCGTCTCACAGATCAGGCTGGCCTTCATTCGCTTGCCAACCCGCCGCAAATGGTGATGGACCGCGCCCACGGCCAGGAGCATCGGCACCCCGACGTTTTGAAAATCGACGCCGCGGTCGGAAAGGACGAGGAGCCTTATTCCGCCGTCCACCGCTTCCTCCGCTTCACGACAAATCCGGCGAATCGCGTTTTCAAGCCCGCTCACACCATCGGCGACGGGCCACACACAAGGAATCGGACCTGGCCGGAAATTCCCCCGACGGCGACAAGCTTTTTCGAGTTCGGCGTCCAGCGAGCAACGGCGACTCGAGGATAATTTGCCGGCAATGCTCCGGGGTTTCCGAAAGCAAGTTGCGCCGCCAGCCAAGAACGGTGTGCAGGGACATCGACCAGCTTTTCACGAATCGGATCAATCGGCGGATTGGTCACTTGCGCAAAAAGTTGCTTGAAATACGTGTAGAGGAGCCGCGGTCTCAGAGAAAGCACTGCCAATGGCGTGTCGCGTCGCCCATGGAACCGACTGCCTCCGCCCCGTCCTTGAACATCGGCTTGAGCACGATATCCAGCTCCTCACTCGAATACCCAAAGGCAATCTGACGCTGGGTGAGCGTGAGGATGTCGAGTTCGTCGGTCGGGGCGGTGACCTGCCGCGCACCGGCGTGCTCAAAGCGCACGATATTGTTCTTGAGCCATTCCCCGTAGGGTTTTGCGGCCTGCAAGCATCGTCTTCACGTCGTGTGGTCGTGAAGCAGACGACCCACCCGATGTATCGACAGCGATCATCTCGCCGGGTGCCAGTCGCCCCATTTCGGTGACGCCTCGCAGATCAATCCCGGAGATGCCTACCTCCGAGCCGAGGCAAAAATCCCTTCGTCCGAAAGCATGTAACGAGCAGGACGCAACCCGTTCCGATCGAGACAGGCTCCCACGGTAATCCCGTCGGTGAAGCAGAGCGCGGCGGGACCGTCCCACGGTTCGCAAATGCAACGATGATATTCGTAAAAGTCCGCGACCGGCTGCGGAATTTTCTTGTCCGAGCGCCACGCCGGCGGAACCAGCATCGACATTGCATGGAGGATGCCACGACCGCTCATCGTCAACACCTCCAGCACATTGTCGAGGCTCGCGGAATCTGATCCTCCCGGCTGGATTATCGGCTTGAGAAGGTCGATATCCTTTCCCCAGAAATCCGCGCGCAACTCAGCCTCGCGAGCGACGGTCCAGTTGCGATTGCCGCGAACGGTGTTGATTTCCGCCGTTATGCGCGAGCATCGAAACGGCTGAGCGAGCGGCCATTTCGGAAAGCGTGTTCGTGCTGTATCTCTGATGATACACACAAACGGCGGTCTCGTAATCCGGGTTCGAAAGGTCTGGATAATATTTCTCCAGAGAAGCGGAAACCAGCAACCCCTTGTAAACGATCACGCGATGCGAAAACGAAGGAATGTAAAAATGGCTGATCTTGTCCGCGGCGGCGGTGTCCTCGATCTCGTTCGGGCAAGAAAGAGTCGCCGCTCGTAGTCATCGTCGGCCATGCCCCATGGCTTGCCGATGAGGACATGCTCGATTCTCGGCATTGGTCGTCTGCGCCTTCTCCCTAGCACTCGAATATTAATCGGCACCTCGCGCCATCCGAAAGAGAAAGAGTCCCCGCTTTTCCAGCACCTCTTGGGTGATAGCTTTTGCCCGCGCACTGGGCATACGCATTGTCGTGCGGCAGGAACATGACCCCCACCGCGAGGTCCCCCTCCTTATAAAGCGTATGGCCAAACCTGGTAACTTCCGGAACGAAAAGCTTGTAGGGGATCTGAGTTGTTACTCCCGCACCGTCCCCGGTCTTCGCGTCCGCATCGAGCGCCCCGCGGTGCATCAGACTACAGATCGAACGCATGCCGAGCCGCAGAATGCGGTTTGAACGCCTTCCGCTAACCTGGGCAACAAAGAGCCTACGCCACATGAGTCGTGCTCGTGCTCAGGGTTGTATAAGCCTTGATTGGTGTCGGCGCGGAGTTTGTCGGCAGTTTTCATTGATAGGTGCTCCCAGTTTTCGTCCCGATCATTCCGGGCGCTTGATAGTCAAAAGGGACCTCCAGCAACTTTCATTCCATTGATCGGCTGTGTCATCAACTTTTTCATCCCCGCGGCAATTCATGGATGGGTCATTTCCTCGGCGCGCACGAACCGGTCAAAATCTTCCGGGCTGACAAAGCCGAGCGCGACCGCGGCCTCCTTGAGGCTGGTTTTCTCTTGGTGAGCCTTCTTGGCGATCTTAGCGGCTTTGTCGGTATCCGATGTGCGGATTCAGAGCGGTGACCAGCATCAGGGAATTCTGGACATACTCGGCGATGCGCTCGCGGTCGGGTTCGATTCCCAGCCGCGCAGTGTTCATGGAACGAATGGCAAGCGTCGGCCAGCAGGCGCACGAGTTGAGGAAATTGAAGATAATGACCGGCTTGAAAACGTTGAGCTCGAAGTTGCCTTGTGACGCCGCGAACCCGATGGCGGTGTCGTTGCCCATGACCTGGACGCCAACCATGGTCAGCGATTCGCACTGGGTTGGGTTCACTTTTCCGGGCATGATCGAGGAGCCCGGCTCATTCTCCGGAATCGTCAACTCGCCGAGTCCGCAACGAGGTCCGGACGCCAGCCAGCGAACATCGTTGGCAACCTTGCATGCAGGTCGCAGGCGAGGCTCTTCAGAGCGCCGCTGGCAAAGACAAATTCATTGTGCGCGGACAAAGCGGCGAAACTTGTTCGGCGCCGCGTGAAACGGAAGCCCGGTCAACTCCGCAATATGAGCCGCAGCGCGCGTCGCAAACTCCGGATGGGAGTTCAATCCGGTGCCGACCGCCGTTCCTCCGATCGCCAGCGAATAGAGGCCCGGCAGCGAAGATTCAATGCGGTTGAATGTCGGCATCGATGAAGGGCCACATAGCCGGAGAATTCCTGGCCCAGCGTGAGCGGGCGTGGCGTCCTGCAAATGCGTGCGCCCGATCTTGACGATGGAGGCGAAATCTCCGGCCTTCGCGTCGAGCGCTGGCCGCAGGCCTCGCACCGCGGGCAACAACTTGCCGACGACTTGAGTCGCGCGCCGCGATGTTCATCGCGGTGGGAAAGGTGTCGTTGGACGATTGCGACATGTTGACGTCGATCATTCGGATGGACCGGCTTCTTTGGAACCCATCTCTCCCCCGGCGATTTCGAATCGCCCGGTTGCGAAGATAACCTCGTTGGCGTTCATGTTGCTTTGCGTGCCGCTGCCGGTCTGCCAGATGCGAAGAGGGAAGTGATCGTTCGAGCTTTCCGTCGATGACCTCGTCGGCGGCCTGCGCGATGAGCCGGCCTTTTCTTCGGAGAGCTTCCCGAGATCGCGATTCGCCAGCGCGCAAGCTTTCTTCAAGATCCCAAGCGCGCGAATCAACTCCGGAGGCTTCACGTCGTCGCCGATGTCGAAGTGGATCAGTGACCGGGCAGTCTGCGCTCCCAGTAACGATCGTGGGGAACATGAATCTGGCCCATGGTGTCCGTTTCGACGCGATGATTCTTCGTCGGAGAAAGGGAAGTCGTTTGGTATTCACAGAAAAATCCTAGGCCGCTCGAAGAGTTGAAAGGCTTCCTTCCCATTTCCACGGAACTCGATCGCCAGGCACAACAACCCGCAACCTCGCAAGGCAGCTGCCCTTGGCCGGAGTCGGAATCCGCTGGAACGACCCATCGCGGACGCCGGCGTTCGTCCGAACGGGTCGCCAGGGAGATATTGGCCGGAGCAGGCGGCGAGGCCGAGGGATGGCTGAGGAAGGCGAGTTTTTCGCCGTCCCGCCCCACGTGAACGTTTTCGTGGACCTTGATGTTCCCGCGAAGCAATTCCTCGGCCAGCGGATCCTCGAGATAGCGCTCGACAGCGCGGCGCATCGGACGCGCGCCGTACTGCGGATCGTATCCCTTCTCGATAAGAAAATCCTTCGCGGATTCTCTCGAGGATGATGATGGATATCCTTTGCCTTGATGCGCTGAATGACCTTCGCCACTTCCAGATCGACGATCTGAATGAGATCCGGCTTGGTCGAGCGTGTGAAAGACGATGGTGTCGTCGAGCCGGTTGAGGAACTCGGGCTTGAAGATACGTTTGGTCTCTTCGAGGATCTTGTCCCGCATCACGTCGTAGTTGTCGTCCAGTTTGGGACGCGCCGAAGCCCAGCGTCGTCTGCCTGCGAATCAGATCCGCGCCGATATTCGAGGTCATGATGATGATCGTGTTGCGAAAATCGATCTTCCGGCCAAGCGAATCGGTGATCTTGCCTTCCTCAAGAATCTGCAAGAGCAAATGCATCACGTCCGGGTGCGCTTTCTCAATCTCGTCGAAGAGCACGACCGAGTAGGGTCGTCGGCGCACAGCCTCGGAAAGCTGGCCGCCTCTCCTCGTAACCGACGTAGCCCGGCGGCGAGCCGATGAAGCGCGACGCGGTGAACTTCTCCATGTACTCGGACATGTCGATCTGGATGAGCGCGTCGCGCGTCGCCGAACATGAACTCCGCGAGCGTCTGCGCGAGGAAGGTCTTGCCGACGCCAGTCGGGCCGAGGAAGACGAACGAACCGATCGGTCGGCGCGGGTCTTTGAGATCGGCGCGGGAACGGCGCAGCGCCTTGCTGATCGCGATGACCGCTTCGTCCTGCCCGATGACCTTGCCCTTGAGCTCGCTCTCCATCGCGAGGAGCTTCTGCGTCTCGTGCTGCTCCATGCGCTGGAAAGCGGGACGCCCGTCCACTTGCGAGACGACGTGCATGATCTCGTCCTCAGTGACGATTACCTCCTTCTCTTCCTTGTTGATACGCCATTCGGAGAGGATCGTATCGAGCTGGTCCTTGGCCTGTTTCTCGCTGTCGCGCAGAGCGGCCGCCTTCTCGAAATCCTGCGCCTTGATCGCCGCCTCCTTGTCGCACGCGGATTTGCTTCGATCTGCGCTTCTCGATATCCTTCACGTTCGGCGGGCGCGTCATGGCCGCGATGCGGGCACGCGAGCCGGCTTCGTCCATGACATCGATGGCCTTGTCCGGCAGGAAGCGTCCGGTGAGGTAGCGGTCGGAGAGCTTTGCGGCGGCTTCGAGGGCTTCATCCGCAATCGCTTGCCTTGTGATGGGCCTCGTATTTCGGGCGAATTCCCTTGAGGATGAGGATGGTCTCGTCGACGCTCGGTGCCTCCACCTTCAACGGTCTGGAAGCGACGCTCGAGCGCGGCGTCCTTCTCGATGTATTTGCGATACTCGTTGAGCGTGGTCGCGCCGATGCATTGCAATCTCGCCACGGGAGAGGGCGGGCTTGATGATATTTGAGGCGTCCATCGCACCCTCCGCCGAGCCGGCGCCAACGATCGTGTGAAGCTCGTCGATGAAAAGGATGACGTTCTTGGTGCGGCGGATTTCATCCATCACAGCCTTGATGCGCTCCTCAAACTGGCCGCGATACTTCGTGCCTGCGACCATTAGCGCCAGGTCGAGAGTGATGACCTTCTTGTCGCGGAGAAGTTCCGGCACCTCGCCGACGACGATTTCCTGTGCGAGGCCCTCGGCGATGGCCGTCTTGCCGACGCCGGCCTCGCCGATCAAGACCGGATTGTTCTTGGTGCGGCGGCAAAGGATCTGGATCACGCGCTCGATCTCGTCCGCGCGTCCGATCACGGGATCCAGCTCATTTTTCTTGGCGAGTTCCGTCAGGTCGCGTCCGAAGGCGCGCAGGGCTGGCGTCTTCGAATCCTTCTTTCCTCCGGTTTCAGCAGGACACCTTCGCTCTCTTCCTGCGGAGCGAAGTTCGGATCGAGCTCCTTGAGGATTTCGTTTCGGGTGCGCTCGATGTCGATTTCGAGACTCTTCAGGACGCGCGCGGCGACGCCTTCGCCCTCACGGAGCAGGCCGAGCAGGATGTGCTCGGTGCCCACGTAGGAATGCTGCAGTGCCTTGGCTTCTTTGCCCGCCAGGGCAAGCACCTTCTTCACGCGGGTGTGTAGGGAATGTTCCCGACCATCTTGGTCTCCGGACCCGAGCCCACCTGCTTCTCGACCTCCATGCGGACGCGTCTCAAGGTCGAGCCCCATCTTTTGAAGCACGTTGACGGCGACCCCTTGCCCCAGCTTGATCAGGCCGAGAAGCAGGTGCTCGGTCCCGACATAGTTGTGGTTGAAGCGGTCCGCTTCCTTACGGGCAAGAGCCAGGACCTGTTGCGCGCGAGGTGTGAAGTTATTCATCATTTTCCTGCGATCCCGAGGGTTTTATTGTAATCTTTGCAGTATCCGGCTCCGGAACGCCCTTCAGTTTGGCGCGAATCAAGGTGGCGCGCAAGGCGTCCCTTTCCTCAGCAGACATTTTTTGCGCCTGAACGCCTTTCTGGAGATGCGCAGGCTGGGTCTCGATGAAGAGCTCATCGACCGGGAAGCGATGAGATTCGGGAAAAAGCCGAGGTCAATGCCGAGCTTAATGACGGAAAGCTGGTTGAGAGCTTCCTTCGAGCTAATCGAGTGCGCGTGCGAGAGAACGCCATAGCCGCGCCCGATCTGATCGAGGAGCGCAACCGGCTTGCGCTGGAGCAGGAGCAGCCGGGCGTTATGCTCGTGCTCGATAATGGTTTCAATCACTTTCTTGAGCCGCTCGATGATTTCTTCCTCTGCCTCGCCGAGGCGTGATCTGATTGGAGACCTGAAAGAGGTTTCCCCATAGCCTCGGTGCCTTCACCATGAAGACCGCGGACGGCCAGGCCAATCTTGTTCACGGAGTTGATGATCTTGTTCATCTGATCGCTCATGACCAAGCCCAGGCAAATGCAGCATGGCCGAAGCGCGCATTCCCGTGCCGACGTTGGTCAGGGCAGGCGGTCGAGATATCCGAGTTTCGAATGAAAGGCAAAATCGAGCAGGGGCTCCAGTTCGCTATCGGCCTGGTTGATCATGGCGAAGACCTTTCCGAGCTGGAGTCCGCAGCAGATTGCCTGCATGCGAAGATGATCTTCCTCATTGATCATGAAGCTCAGACTCTGCGGAGCATTCACCACAATCGCGCTGCCGACTCCTTTGGCCGCGTGCTCGCGGCTGATCAGATGCCTCTCCACAAGCATCTGCTTTCCAGCGGCGAAAGAGCTTCGAGATTCTCTGCAGAAAGCGTCGCCCATCGCGGGCAACTGCAGGACCGCAGCTCTTTACCGTCTTCGAGCACTTCGATTCGCTCCGCTTTCTTGGCCCACCCTGGAAACGGCTTGCTCTTGAGATTGCGCGCCAAGCGCACCCGGCTGGTCACCACGATCTGGCGGTGAGGACCGTCTCCGCTGAGCCATTCACCCGTCTTGGCGATGATCTTGGAGAGTTTCATACTCGCTGGCCGGATTCTATGCGCCGGATTTGATCGCGGAGGTCGGCCGCCTTTTTCGTATTCTTCGTCGGCCACAGCCCTTTCAAGGCTGGATTGAAGATTCCTGATCTGAGCATCCAAGCTGACGATTCTTCAATCAGGCTGGCCGGGGCCTTGCCGACGTGCTCGGAACCCTTATGCATATTCTTGAGCATCGACTTCGAGGCTTTCGCCGAATACGTCATAGCAGGCGCTGCAGCCCAAGCGTCCGGTCTTCTTGAAGTCTGCCTGGGTAAACCCGCAAACCGGGCAGGTCATGCCGCTCGGGCGAGCGCTCGATATCCTGAGCCGCGCCCATGCCCAAGCAAAAGATCGGCAAGCGCGAAAGCCCGTCGGGTCGTTCACGCCCTTCTCCTTCGAGCAAGCTTCGCAGAGGTTCACCTTCTGCATCTTGCCTCCGACAATCTGCGTCAAGAAAGACCGTCGCCTCCTTCTGTTGGCAAACATCACATTGCATACCACTCAATAAATCGCTGTCCCTGTCGTCTCTGTCAACTGGTGGAACCGATCGATCAAGGCGGCGTGTGACTGATCCCGGCACTCCGTCTCCAATCACACGGCTGTCGAGCTTCACAACCGGGATGACTTCAGCCGCTGTGCCGGTTAGGAAACACTCATCGGCGGTGAAAATATCGTATCGCGTCATCTGCGGTTCGCTAATGGCGAATGTCAAGTTCCGCCGCCATTTCGAAAGCGACCTGCCGGGTGATTCCGGCGAGCGCCCCGGAGGAAATCGGCGGTGTGAAGATTCTCGCCATCCTTCACCGTGAAAATGTTGTCACCCGTGCATTCCGCCACAAAACCCTGTTCATTGAGCATCAGGCCTTCGCCCGCCCCCGCCTGCTGCGCCTCAATTTTCGCTAGCACGTTGTTGAGGTAGTTAAGAGATTTGACCATCGGGCTTAACGCTCCGTGCGGGATGCGCCGCGTTGCGCAGGTCACAACATGCGAGGCCGTCTCGATACATCTGCTCCGGATAAAGTGTGATCTTGGAGACAATGATGAAGACAGTTGCCCGAGGGCACAATGCCGGATTCAATCCGAGATCGCCGCTTCCGCGCGTAACGACCAGGCGCACGTAACCATCATGAAGCTCGTTCTTGCGAATGGTCTCCAGGATAGCGTCAATTAGCGCGGACCTCCGTTGTGGGACTTGCAGGCAAATGGCCTTGGCGGAATCGTAAAGCCGGTCGATATGCTCGGTCAGCCGGAAGACCTTGCCGTGATAAAAGCGGATGCCCTCAAACACGCCATCGCCGTAAAGCAAACCATGATCGAACACTGAGATCTTTGCGTCTTCTTTGTCGTAATACTCACCGTCGAGATAGATCTTCATTATGCACATCCCGCACTTCATGCGGAAAATGCCTGACGTTGCAACCCAAACGTTTTCGCCCCGGGGTATTAATGGGGCCAAAGAAACGCCGTGCCCCGCCACGCGGAGCAGAATCTTGACGCCTCGGCCTTTGGATCGCGAGGACCATTCGACTCGGTATCACGAGTCGGACAACCGCGACGTTCAACTGGCGAGCTTCTTGCCCTCCAAGGCTAGCACGGTGCTGCGCTGCTTGGGCGTCAAGACCTGGAGGATCTCAGCGTGCTGCGCGATTCGCCGGCTCCTAAGAAGCTGAAGGCGCTGCTGTTGGCTAATCTTACCTTCTTCAAACTTGCGGTTGATTTTTCCCACATAGGCAACGCCTTGTTGCCGGATATCTTCGACTTGGCGCTTCTGCTGCTCGGTCAACCCAAGCTGTGCCTGAACACTTGGCGCATAGACCATCGTTGCGCCCAGAACATTGGCCTTCAATTTCCGATAACCGCGCACGTTGGTCTTCGTTGAGCACCGAGAGCGCCCGCTTGATTGAATCGCTCATTGAGCTGAAGAAGCCGTTTCTCGGCAGCGGCGCGTTCCTGCGCTGTCACCGGCATGGGATTTGCCAGTTTACGCGCCGCGGACTTATACTCGTCGCGCAAGGAATCGAGCAACGCGCGCTGCAACGAATCCAGCCTCAATCCCGCGCGGACCTTGTCTATTCCAAGCAAGATCGCCAGGGAGCCAGGGTGATCAACGGCCGCGGTCGTCGCGCGAAGCGACGGCGAACGACCGCACAAAGAACCAGCAGGCCGGCAGCGAAAGCCTTGAACACGCTTAGAAGGCCTTGGCGATCATTCCTTCGAGACGAACGATATCCGCGGCGAAATTGCGGATGCCCTCAGCAAGCTTGTCCGTCGCCATCGGCTCTTCGTTCAGGAGCCACCGGAAAACTTTTCGGTGACTTCTATACGCTCGATGCCCGCCGCCTTTGCCGCCTCGGGACTCAGCTTCCGGGTCACGGGCCTGTCCGACTCCTGCAATTTCGCAAGCAGATCCGGACTGATGGTCAGCAGATCGCAACCGGCAAGTTCAAGGATCTCACCGATATTGCGGAAGCTCGCCCCCATCACCTGGGTCTTGTAGCCGAACTTCTTTGTAATACGTGTAGATCTTATTCACCGACTGCACGCCGGGATCTTCGGCGCCCACATACTCCTTGCCCGTGGTCTTCTTGTAATAGTCGTAGATTCGGCCCACAAAGGGCGAGATGAGCGTGACTCCGCCTCTGTGCACGCAATAGCCTGCGCGAGCGAGAACATGAGCGTCAGATTGCAGTGGATGCCTTCCTTTTCGCAGACCTCCGCAGCACGAGCCCCCTCCCACGTCGACGCGATCTTGATGAGAACGCGCTCGCGCGGGACGCCCGCTTTTTCGTAGAGACCGATGAGATACCGCGCCTTCTGAACCGTCGCCTCCGGGTCAAATGACAACCGTGCATCAACTTCGGTGGAGACACGGCCCGGAACGATTTCAAGAATCTCAATCCGAATGCAATCAGCAAATCGTCAATGATCTTCTTGTGCAGAGCAGGGCCGCTCAGCGACGAACTCTTATTGTCGACGATGGCCTTGTCAAGAAGCGGCTTGTATTCCGAAAGCTGAACTGCCTTGAAAATCAAGGTCGGGTTCGTCGTGGCGTCCTGCGGCGCGTATTTCCGGATCGATTCAAAATCGCCCGTATCTGCGACAACCGTCGTAAATTGCTAAGCTGATCCAGTTGGCTTACTGCGGTAAGTGTAGCGCTCATATTATGTCCTCTATGGGAAAGTATGGCTGAGATCAACCCCAAACGCAACTCCGAATTCAAAGTCTGACTTGACTGCGCCGATTCGTTCGAATGAATTACCCCTTCTTCAAGCTTGCATTTTCACGTTAAACGAACACCCCTTATCGAGACATGATGCGCATCGGAATCTTCGTCGCCCTGCGCAGAAGGATCGAAGAGTGGCGCACTTATAGCGCTCCTCGCTTCGTTGTGCATGCAGGCCTTCGCCGGCGCAGACGACGCCGCGCGATATTCGGCGGGACATGGCGAACGGGCGCTTCTCGTCTGGCAAAACGGCCGTCTCCACATGGAGCGCTATCGCTCCGGCGGTTTCCGCGGGAGAACCGAAAACGTCTATAGTATTACAAAGAGCCTTTGCGCGCTGGGGACCTTTACCGCCATAAGCCGCAATGTGCTGAAGCTTGACGAGCCGGTGAGCCTCACATTGACCGAATGGCAAAGATGACCCTCGAAAGCGTCGGATAACCGTTCGAGATCTGCTCAACCAAACGTCCGGTTTATCGCCCGGATTCGAAGAAATTTACTCCGCAAAGCTTCACAACAAGGAGAAGGTCGCTCTCAAGCTTCCCGTGGTTTCGACTCGGGTGAGGCATTCGCCTATGGCCCGTCGCACTACGAGGCCCTGGAGGCGCTCATGGCGCGAAAGCTTGAAAGATCACCACTTATCTGGATCGACCGTGCCCTGTTTGGTCCACTCGGCATCAAGCCGGGCGGTTGGAGACAGAGATCAGCTCGGGAACCCTATTTTTCTGCAGGCGCGCAACTTTCCGCCCGCGACCTGCTAGCCGCCGGAAAGTTTGTGCAGCGAGAGGGCTGGAATCGAGATCCTCTCACGCCGTCCCCTCCTCTCTGATTCGCACTGCATCTACGGGGTCCTCGGCGAATCCCATGTACAGCCTTGGTTTTTGGCTGAACCGGCGTGCGCCAGGAAAGGACGCACTCGAATGTGACGTCGAGGAGGCCATTTCGTCCCGACGGCCCTCGTGGGCACGGTCGTGCCTGTCGAAAGAACGCGCCTTCCGACTTGATAGCCATGGTCGGTTCTCACGGTCAGCGCGTTTATATTTCGCCCTCGCGAGACCTTATCATCGTTCGACTTGGACGCGGGACAGGATTTCGCGATCCGGACTTCCTCCGGGCGTCCTTCCCGGTAGCAGCCTGTCAGACCTGGGTATGAAATGACTCTAATAGGGCAAGCGCTCCGCCCTCCAGCGTTTCGCGCCAGCGGGACGTAGCAGGCCGCCTCGAAAAGCAGTTATCCCGATCCTCCGCCGCGCCACCGACGGTGCTGAGGGTTGATCGTCACCAGCGAGAAGACATCCAGGAGCATGTCGTGACTGACACCCTTTCCTTCGTCCTCGATTACGTAGGACCTCTTGCTCCTGTCTGTCCTTCCGGGCCGCGGGGAGAGAAAGCAAATTTTTCATCCTGAACCGCCCCTTAGGTTCGTGCCATTCCCGGACTGACCCCTTTCGACGATAGTTCTCGATTGACCGGACAAGTGCTCTATTGCCGCGGAGGAGACAAATTCCGGTCTTGGCGCCTGCTGCCTGACGGCGAGAAGCAGGTTCGATTCGCCCGCCCGCCACTGTAGCCCGGTTCCGAAACGGCAAGGGAGCAGGCCGCGCCCGGCGCGGCAAAGGCGGTCGTGAAGATCGCTCTGATAATACTTCGCGAAGATGTCCAGCGTTCCGGAATAGGTGCCAAAGAACCAGCAGCGCCAGCCGCCGTTCCAGAAGAACCGGAACGGAATCCCCGAATCGTCTTGGAGAACCGAGGGCAGCCTTGATTGAGAAGAAAGGAACGAATGCGCGAGAAATAGGGTTCGTGAGGCAGGTACAGAAGCCGCCTTGAGATACGTTGCCCGCGCCGAAACCGGCCGCCCATTTGAGTAGCCGCATCGTTGGATTTCAGAGCGCTCATCGGCTACATTCGCTTGAACATAGTAGAGCGTCTGAACGCGCCGCACCGCCATCGCGGCGAAAGTCGATTCGCACTCCCGGCAAGACGCCGCGCGAACCGAAGGAATTTCCATACGCCTGCAGCGTGCCATCGCGCGCCACACCGACATAGCTGGTGGACAGCAATCTCGCCGCCTGTCAGCGCAATGAACGTATAGATCAACGGCAGCACGCCGCGGAAAAGCCGTGCGATCCAGCTCGGCCTTCATGTCCTTCGTAATGAAATGGCCGCAGGAAAGAACGACTTCCGCGGATCTTCTCAAATTGTCCAAGCCCTCTGCGACGGCCTCCGGCGTCAAGGTATTCGGCGCAGGGATCGAGCCCACCGACTCCAATCCGCCGAGAATATAGACCGCGCGCATCGGGAAAAAGCGCCAGGACGCTCACCGCGTCAGGTCCTGCAAAGAAATAATACACCGGAAGGTTCATCGGAATGCGAGGTGCGAGCTCCGCGGCACTCCATGCCCGCATCTTTGAGAAATAAGTCCGGTCGTAGCGCTGGGAGAGACGGGCGAGGGTCGCCACGTGCGCCGGCATACGCCGGAGACTGCTCGCAGCGCGGAGAGCGGCGACGCGCCGCGCAAGAGGCACCCCGCAAGAAATCTGGCCACATCGTCCGCAGCAACGGACTGCGCGGGCAGCGCGCGACGCACCTCCTGTCCGGAAAGCAGGATTGTCGCTGTGAGAAGAAGCGCAGCGGCAAGAAGGCCTCTTTTCATTCGCGTATCCTGCCTCCGCGTGCGAGAAAATACAGCCCGATTCCAAGCAGCAGCGTCGCCAGACCCGCCAATGCCTGCTCGGGCCTGTCGAACGCGCTGTAAACCATGGCGAAGAGGTTCAGCGCCAGAAAGACGATGGGAGTCAGCGGATATCCCAAACAGCGAAACGGTCTTGGGAGAGCCGGTCTGACGCCAGCGCAGGACCAGCACGCCGAGCACGGTCAGAAAGCTGCACGCGAGGATGGAAAATTGGGCATAGCACAAGCACGGCCTCAAACGTCGAGGTCGCGAGCATCAGCAGCACGAGGAGCGTCTGCACACCAATAGCCACGCGCGGAACGCCGCCCGGGGACGTCCGCGCGAAAGAGCCGTAGAGCGGGAAAGTCCTGCCCGACCGCTTGCGCGACGCGCGGGCCCGCCCAGGTCATCGCGCTGATGGAGGAAATCAAACCTCCGGCAATCAACGCCGCCATCACGCGTCCGCCTTGCTCGCCAAGCAGGTTCCGAGGCGGCAATTTCCCCGACCTCGATCTTTCCCGCAAAGCTGTCCATCGGTCCGCTCGACCAGAAAGACTGCATTCAAAAACACGTAGAGAATTGTCACGATTACTGTGGCTAGCAGCAGCGCGGCCGGCACCGTGCGCTGCGGCTCTCTCACCTCGCCGATGATATACGCCGCAGCGTTCCATCCCGAATAGGAGTAAAGGACGAACATCAACGAGACAGCGAACGGTCCGCCCAAGATCAGGCCGAAATCTCCCTCACGAGGAGCAAATAGCAATGGACCGCCAAGCAGAAATCCAAGGCCGATGAAAGCGGTAATCAGCCCGACCTTCAACGACGTGATCACAACCTGAAAATTCCCGCTCGCTCGCACGGTCAGCGAATGCGCCGCCGCAGAGAAGCACAACCGCCACGACGGAAACCAATGCCGCCGGAATGCCCGGCAGGGCCGCGGTCATATATTTTCCCAAAGCCATCGCGGAAAGGGCAATCGGCGCCGAAAAGCCCACCGTCACTGAAACGAAGCCGCCCATGAACCCAATGGCCGGATGATAGATTGCCGAAAGGAAATTCGCATTCGCTCCCGACCGCGGCAGAGCAGCCGCTAATTCCGCATAACTCAGCGCCCCGCAGAGGGCCACGACGCCCCCGAGCGCCCAGACCAGCAGGATCAGGAATGGCGAGGGAATCGCCGCGCACTGGAAGCCAAGGCTCGTAAACACGCCCGTGCCGATCATGTTTGCCAGCGCCAGCGCCGTGCAGGTGATGAGACCGACTTTTCGAAAACCGCCCATATCGCCCGGACTGTCTGAAAAGGCAGCCTCGTCCCACAAGCCGCCAATCACTCCAGATATCTCTTGAGTCTCTCCTTTAGCTCGGAACGAGCGCGAAAGAGGATGCTCTTCACCGCTGGAACGCTTGTCTTAAGCACTTTCGCGATTTCCTCGTAAGGCATTCCTTCGTAACGGCGCAGCACAATGGCCACGCGCTGGTTCTCCGGGAGTCCCGCGATCGCCGCATCAATTGCCTCTTGCAATTCGGCGTCGAGCAACCTCTCACTGGGCGCCGGCGTTTCGCCGTCGGCAAACTGATGCTGCCCAGCATCATCCTGATCGGCTTCCATAGGAACCAGATGTGTCCGCCGCCTGCGGCGCATTTCGTTGAAGACGAGATTGCGCGTGATCGTCATGAGCCAGGTCGTGAATTTTGCAGTAGGCTCGTAGCGCGCGGCGGATTTCCAGACACGGACAAACACCTGCTGCCCAATGTCCTCCGCCTCAGCCGCGCTGCCGAGCATCTTTGCCGCCGTGCCCACGACGCTGTGTTGATGCCGCGTCACCAGCGCTTCAAAGGCCTCGAGGTCGCCAGCCTTAACGCGAAGCATGAGCGCAACATCATCCTGCCCACCTTCGGTGTCCGCAAGGCTGCGCGACGGCTCTGACTGGTTTCTTTGAGAGGGACGCTGCGCCTCCGGCCGCAAAGTTCACCCATCATTAAACCATGAAAGCTAGCCAAAGTGACTCACAAAATCGGCTTAGCGAACACGCCGGACGGCGATTTGCTGGAGGACTTCATGCCTCAGCCCATCGTCGCCAGCTATTGCAATACCTTCCTCAAGCGCGAGATGCGGCATATTTACAGGCAGGTGACAGGATTGCGGGAATTTCAGACTTTCGTGATGACCAAGTCTCACGAGAACGCCGATGTCTTTCCTTTTCCTGATGTCGAAGTCCTCCCGCGCCCACGAATCAATTTTCTCTCGCGCTTTCACAAGAAGTACATCCAGCGATTGGAGCCGGTTTTTATCGTGGAGAGTACGACCTACTCGACAGCGTTTTGAGCCGTCGCCATGCGGATTTGCTGCATGTTTATTTTGGCCATACGGGCGTTCATCTGTTGCCGTTCGTGCGAAACTGGCCGAAACCAGCGCTTGGTTTCCTTTCATGGCATGGACATCATGTTGCGCGACGAAGAGCCCGGCTACAACCACAGGCTGCGCGAACTCGTTGGAGAGCGTTGCCTCTCGTTCTCGCACGCAGCGAGTCGCTCGCAGCGCGGCTCGTGGAACTGGGCTGCGAGGCCACAAAAATCCGCATCAATCGCACAGGAGTGCCGATGGAAGGATTTCCATACTTCGCGCACTCTCTTCCTGCCGGCGGCGGATGGCGCATGATCCAAGCCTCGCGCTTCATCGAAAGAAAGGGGTTGGACACTACGCTGATAGCTTTTGCCGACTTCCGGAAGAAATATCCTAACGCCGAGTTGGTTCTGGCGGGTGAAGGCCCGCTCGAGAACCGCCTCAAAGAAATTGCGCAGCGTCTCGGCATCGCCCAGGCAGTTTGCTACCCTGGCTTTCTCGGTCAGCACGAACTCGCGGCAGCTTACCGGTCGGCCCATCTTTTCCTGCATCCCAGCCAGACAACGAGGTCTGGCGATCAGGAAGGCGTTCCCAATTCGATGCTCGAAGCCATGGCGAGCGGTCTTCCCGGTGGTGGCAACCCAGCACGGCGGCATCCCGGAGGCCGTGCAATCAGGACGCGACGGCCTGCTCGTTCCCGAGCGCGACAGCGCGGCGCTCGCCGCCGCCCTCCTTGAGATCGCCGACAATCCCGGCATCTATCAAACCTTCTCGCGGAACGCAGCCGAGTCCGTTCGTGAGAAATTCGAACAGGCCCGCTCCATCGCGAAGCTCGAAGGGCTTTTATCGCGAGCTGATCAACTAACCCGCCTGAGAAGCAGATCGTAGACCGGACGCGAATCCGCGAGGAATTTGATCTGAAATTCCGTCGGCGGATATTCTGCGTCCGTCGCCAATGCGCATTGAAATCCGCGACACTCGCGGCGTGAAATTCCATCGCACGCGCATAGTCTGGGTCGTCGGTGACAAGCCGCAGGATTCCGCGGCACTTCAGAATCCGCAAGACCTCGCGCAAGAATCCCGTCCGCACCATTCGCCGGACCTTGTGGCGGCGCTTGGGCCACGGATCCGGAAAGAGAACGTGAACATAGTCCGCGCACGCGTCGGGCAGTCGACCAATGGCCTCCAGGCCGTCACCGTGCACAACCGCTGCATTTCTCAAGTCCAAGCTGGGAGATCTTTTTCGCGCCTTTTCGACACGCTTCCGCTGCCGCTCCACGCCGAGAAAGTTCGAGAGGGATATCTTCGGCGCCATTTCGACAAGGAAACGTCCCTTATGACATCCCACGTCGATCTCAAGGGGCCGGAACCGGTTCCTCGCCAACCGTCAGGAAGCAGATCAGGCGGCGCTTCGGCGAAAGGAGTGAATGTCTGCTCTGCGGCTTGAAGTGCGCCATGCTCTGTCGAGAATTTCACAAAGGGCGGCGGAAGTTCTATCCAAATCGAACAAGTCGCGGCACCGCTCGCGCGCCTTCATGCCCATAGCGCGCGCAAGTTCCGGATTCTCCAGCAGGCAAGCCATCTTTTTCGCCAAAGCGCGCGGAATCTCGCTCGGGCACGATGAACCCGGTTTCCTCGTCCGCGATCATCTCGAGACCGCCGCCACGTCGGTGGAGACCACCGGAAGGCCCGCCGCCATTGCCTCCATGATCACTGTCGGAAGATTATCCATCGCGCCATCTTCGGCTCTCGTGCAGGAGAGAACGAACATCCGCGACCGTTCGAGCAGCCGCTTGATCTCGCCCTCGGCTTTCGGACCCGTAATAGAGACGCGCTGATCGACTCCCAGCAAAGCCGCCTGCTCCTTCAAGCTCTCTTCGAGCGGGCCGTTGCCGATGATCTGGCATTCGAAATCCTGCCCTCAAGGCGTGAACAAGCCTCCACCAGCGTGCAAAAGCCCTTCTTCTGGAATGTACCGGCCCACGCTAAGTATCAGGGGGCGGCCGTCATGGAAACGAGCTCGTCTGGAAACCGGTCTACCTCTATGCCATTGAAGACCCGGCAAGAACTTTTCGTCGCTGCGAGGGATATTTGGTGCGCAGATACCGAAGGCTGAACTCACTAACCGTCACTACCACGAGTCGCCGCGACGAAACATCTGAGCCAGACGCTCCGGAGGCTCGTCGCGGAAGATGTCGTTGGCATGCGCGGTGATGCTGTATTCCACACCAAAAAGCCTCTTGAGCCAGAATGCCGTCCGCGCCGCGCTTCCGGCAAAGTGCACATGAATGTGCCGGATGCCTGCTTCTCTGAGCATCGGACCCAGCCAGAGCGCTTCATAAATGCGCCGCTTCTGCTCTTCGCAACCCCAAAGCGCACGCAGGCTCTCCAACGCTCTGCGCGCCGATCGCCGAAAATTTGTGTCCGAAGCCAGAATCGGTATCGAACTTCTCCGGAAGAAAATAGATAGGCCCGATGTCCGAAAAATAATCCTGCACCGGCTCGCCGGCCGGCTTGCGAATGGAAAAACGGGGAACTCGAGTCCCCTTCCGTGCATGGCCTCGACTTCGCGAACGCAAAACGTCTGGCTGAAGGGAGGAAAACGTTCAAAGAGATAGGCGAAACCAAGCGGCGCCGAAATCCTTCCTGGCATGACTTTACGCGGCGTCCTTGTCCTGTCGCTTACGGACCAGCGGGGTGCGCTTTCCCTCGACCACCGCCCGATTGATGGTGATTTCTGCGATATCGTCTCGCCCCGGCGAATCGAACATCACATCGAGCATGATGCGTTCGAGCAGCGCGCGGAGCGCGCGCGCGCCGTGCCCTTGCGCACGGCCTCGGCCGCCAGAGCGCGAAGAGCATCCTTCGTAAAGGTCAATCCCACGCCGTCCATCGCCATCGAGCTTTCGCATATTGCTTGACCATCGCGTTCTTCGGGATCGGTGAGAATCATCAGCAGTTCATCCTCAGACAACGCATCGAGGGTGCTTACAACGGGCAGACGACCGATGAATTCCGGGATCAGACCGAAACTGAGCAGATCCTCGGGCTCCACCGAGTGGATCGCTTCGCGCGCCACAGCATCAGGGTCGCGAAGATCGCGAGCATGGAATCCCATCGTCTTCCCACCCAGCCGGCGCTGAACGATCTTCTCCAGGCCAACAAAGGCCCCGCCGCAAATGAAGAGAATTCTCTCGGTGTTCACCTGAATGTATTCCTGGTGCGGATGCTTGCGGCCGCCCTGCGGAGGCACGTTGCAGACGGTGCCTTCGAGAATTTTCAGCAGCGCCTGCTGGACGCCTTCGCCGGAGACGTCGCGAGTGATGCTCACATTCTCCGTCTTGCGTCCGATCTTGTCGATTTCGTCGATGTAAACGATGCCCATCTCGGTGCGCTTGACATCGTAGTCGGCATTCTGAAGAAGCCGCAGAACGATGTTCTCGACATCCTCGCCGACGTAGCCCGCCTCGGTAATCGTGGTCGTGCGTCGGCGATGCAGAACGGAACATCCAGGATGCGTGCGAGCGTGCGAGCCAGAAGCGTCTTTCCCGAGCCGGTGGGCCCGATCAGCAGGATATTGCTCTTCTCAATTTCGATGTCGGCCAGCGGACCGAGCTGATGGACCGCCGCGTCAAAGGACTGCGCCGTCCTGCAAGGATGCGCTTGTAATGATTGTGAACCGCGACCGCGAGGACCTTCTTCGCGCTTTCCTGGCCGATGACGTGCTGGTCGAGCTCGCGCGTGATTTCCGACGGGCTTCGGCACGCGGATCGCGGTCTTCTGTTTGCGCGCTTCGTCGTTGAGTTCCTTATCGAGAATCCCTTTGCAGACGGTGATGCAGCTGTCGCAGATGTAAACGCCCGGGCCGGCGATGAGCTTGCGCACCTCCGCGTGGCTCTTGCCACAGAAGGAGCACATTGTGAGATTGCTCGCCCGGGCCATGGCGAGAATAATCTACTCTGAAGGCTTCTCACACGGGAAGCTCTTTAAGTCTCCTTGCGCGATTTCACGACTTCATCGACGAGCCCGTAATCCTTGGCCTCCTCGGCGCTCATGTAGTAATCGCGATCCGCGTCGCTTGTGACCTGCTCGACGGACTTGCCGGTATGGAGCGAGAGGATCTGGTTCAGGCGCTTCTTGAGCTTGAACATGAACTCGACTGTGCGCTTCAACGTCGCTGGCCTGCCCCTGCGCGCCTCCGGAGACCTGGTGGATCATGATGTCGGAGTTCGGCAGCGCGTAACGCTTGCCTTTCGTCCCCGCGCAGAGCAGCACCGCGCCCATGCTTGCCGCGATGCCCATGCAATAGGTGTTCACGTCGCAGGTGACGAACTGCATGGTGTCGTAGACCGCCAGACCCGCTGTGACCGAACCACCCGGCGAGTTGATATAGATGTTGATGTCCTTCTTGGCATCCTCCATCTGCAGAAACAGCATCTGCGCGACGACGAGATTGGCGACGTGATCGTCGATCGGCGTGCCAATGAAAACGATGCGATCCTTCAGCAGGCGGGAATAAATGTCGAAGGCGCGCTCTCCCCGGCTTGTCTGCTCGACGACGGTTGGTACCAGATACGAATTCTTCATAAGACTCATGCTTTGAGCAGTCTGGCTCGCTGGAGGGTTCGCGCACCGTAACATTCGCCGCCAGCAAATCAGAGGGCCTTGCCAATGAGGATTTGCTCGCGCAAAGCGACCAAATCCGTCGCGACGCTGAAGGTCCTTCACAAGCTTGCCGACAGGGATTTCGTAGCGCGCAGCCATTTCCATTACGCCGCCGGGAAACGTCCTCGCTCGGTGACTTTCAGCTTCTCCCTTTCCGCGACGCGCAGAAGGCAGAAAGTTGCCGCGCACGCGGTCCTTCGCTCCCTGCTGCGCCGCTCCAATCAGCTCGTCCTCGGTGCTTCTGCGGATTTCGTCGTCGCTGATTCCTCGAACCTGATTTCTCGCGGACAATATCGTGAAGAATGCTGTCCATCTCCTTCTCGCACGACGGGAGCGGGCAGCTCGCAGTCCACCTTTTCGAGCAGATACCTGACCGCCGACCTGCCGTTTCGCGTCCTCGAAACTGAGCTTCCGCCGATTTCTCAAGGCGCTCACGCACCTTTTGCACGAGCTGGTCCGCCGTGGCGCCCGGCTCGATCTTTTCCGCAAGGGCGTCGTCGAGCTCCGGGAGGATCTTTCGTATTGATGGCGATGCAGGGACACCGCGTAGTCGAGTCTCTTCCCTGCCGAGTCTTGAAAGCGGCAAAGTCCGCGGGCAGCTCAAGCGAAAACGACCGTCTCCTCGTTGACATTCATCCCTGCGATCGGCCTGGCAAAAGCCCGGCAAGAGCGTGCTGTCGTCCATGAAGAATCCAAGCGTTCCGGCGACCCTGGAGCTGCGCGCGGCGCGTCGGGAATAGCCTCGCCGAGCGGCGCTCCGTCGAGCGTCGCCGCGTAGGTGAGCACCGCATAGTCGCCCATCTGCGAGCGGCGCGCCCCTCCACCGGCGAGTAGGTGGCATGCGGTTCGCGAAGCTGGTCGATCCATCGCGAGACGCTCTCGTCCGTGACCTTCTCTTGGCAGATCTCAGCAGGTATCGAAGGAATAGTCCGGCAGCTCGAAGTTCCGGAGCAGTCACACACTGTGGCGCTGGTAGCGCATCGTCCGATCGTCAGCGATTTCGACATTCTCGACCTGCGAGACCGAAAGCACGCGCGAGATTTGTTCTCCCGAATGGCTTCATTCAGGCTTTCGCGCAGAAGCTTGGAGGTCAGCTGCTTCCTTGATGTCCTTTGCAAAGCGGCTCTCCACGAGCGCTTGCGGGGCCTTGCCGGGACGATAACCGGGAATCTGTGCCTGGCGCTGAAAATCGCGCGCGACATTCGACCACTCCTTGGAGACTTCTGATCGGATGGCAGCTCGACGCGCAGCGTAACCGAGGCGAATTCGGGCTGGGATTCAACGACAACGTTCATGCGAAACGAAGCAGATAAGCACAGCCGCGAGACATGCACAACCGGCTAATTCTCCGTACCGACCGGACAGCTTCTCTTCGTCAACCGGAGCGCACGCACCGCGCGAAGGCTGCGCGCCGGAATCATTCCGTTGCGTCGAAACGGACGGTCCTCGCTATCCTGCGCCGCGCGTGATTCGGCTTTTTGTCTATGGACTTCCACGCTGCTGCTCGCGCTGATCGCGGTGTCGTTCGTCAACGTCTCTTTGCTTTCGACGAAAGAAGAAAACGAGATGTCCATCGGCACACTCGGCGAACCCTCCACCCTCAATCCCATCCAGCAGGCCGATGCCGCGCGCGGGCGAAGTGCAGGCCGGTGATCTTCAACGGACTGCTCGAAATACGATCAGAATCTCGAAATCACCACCGACCTCGCCAAATCCTTTACGCTAAGCCAAACGACGACCATTTTCTTCTCGGACGCCAACGCTGCTCTTAGCCGCGCTGCGCTAAGGTTCAAGCCGAAAACTCTCGCTGGAGCAGGAATGGAAATTGAACTCCGTGAGCATTCAGGACAGCCGCCTGCTGCTCGAGCTCGAGCGAGCCGGGAATGGATAGCTCGCGCAAAGATCGTTGGCCTATTCGACGCCATCAACGATTGTCCCTCTTCACATCGTCCGCGTGGATTTGCAGGACCAGGCCGAGGATACCCTCGATGCCTTCCGCAGCCACGTCTGTCGCTTCCCAACGATCGTCCGCGAATGGATCGAGTCATCCGCCGCGTTTGAAGTCGACGGTCGCCGGCGATGCGGAGGGCTTCCTGCACGAAACTCAGAAGCTTTCCTCTCGGCAAACGGCCGGAACTCAAGGCCCGGCACGACATTCGTGCAGAACCGAGCAATTCCTGGCGGAGCCGGAGTGTTGTCTTTGCGTTGAGGGACGAGCGTCCGCTGGCACGATGGCGAGCCCTTCACCTCGCGCGATGTCGCCTTCACCTATCGCGCCATCATGGACGACGCTACTCGCCTCGCCGCGCAAGCCGGACTTTCTTTACATTCTCCGCGTCGAAACGCCGGACGCCCACACCGTCCGCGTCATTTACCGAAAGCCTTATTCCCTGCTCTGAGCAGTTGGATGATCGGGATGCTGCCCGCTCATATCCTCGAGGGCAAACCGCCGGATTGGTGGGCGGTGAACTTCAATCGCAATCCCGTCGGGAACAGGACCGTTCCGTTTCGACGAGCTGGAAGACGAACGAATATCTCCGCGTCACCCGCAACCCGGACTACTTCGACGCGCCGGGACCCTGGCTCGATTCCATTGTCTTTCGGGTGCTCCCGGACCAGCTCGCTCTCGCGGCTGGCTTTTGAAACGCGGCAAGTAGACTTCTTGGAGCGTCGATCCATGGGCTGTCGGACACTTCGAGGAAGACAAACGATTCGATCTCTTTTCGTCGCCGAGCAGCTCCTACACCTACGTCGGTTGGAACCTGCGGCGCCAGATCTTCCAGGATGAAAAGAGTACGCCGGGCGCTTGCCCACGCCGTCAACGTCCCCGAAATGGTCAGAATATATCCTCTACGGCCACGGCGTCCAGAGCACCGGGATCTTCACCCCGAAGATGTGGTTCTTCAATCCGAACGTCAAACCGTTCGCGTACGACCCTGAGAAAGCGCGCCAGCTTGCTCGCCGAGGCCGGCTGGAAGCCGGGGAAGGACGGGATCCTCGAGAAGGACGGCCAACGATTTTCTTTCACCCTCATCACCAACAACGGCAACGAAATCCGACGCGACATCGCCACGCTTGTCCAGGACGATCTGAAGAAGCTGGGCATCGAAGTGAAGATCGAGCTCTACGAATGGGCCGTCTTTTTGAAGAACTTCATCAACAAGGGAAGCTTCGACGCGATGGTGCTCGGCTGGGCGCTCGGCCCCGATTACGATCAGTACCAGATCTGGCACTCCTCCCAAAAGCAATCCGGAACAGCTCAACGTCGTCAATTACAAGAATCCCGAAGTCGACAAGCTCCTCGTAGATATCCGGGAGGAATACAGTCGCGACAAGATCATCGCCCTCGCCGGACGCTCATGCAGAGCACGATCTATCGCGACCAACCCTACCTGTTCCTCTATGTGCCCGAAGGGACATCCGTGATGTGGAAAAGACAGCTATCGGATCCGGCGCCCGGACCGCCGCGGCGGATGGATCAATACGCCGGTGGAAGATGACCAAAGCTGGCTGGGGATACTACATGGACTGGTTCTACCGCACCGGAATACGCGGACCTGCTGCCGAAATGAGACGACTTCGCTTTCCGTCATGCTGACCTTCATTCTTCGACGTCTCCTCGATCAGCGTCGTCCTGCTCTTCCTCATCAGCGTCATCTCGTTTTTCATCATTACGCTGACGCCGGGAAGCCCTTATCCGTGGGGAGAGCTCAATCCAAGAATCACCCGCAGGTCAAGGAAGCCTTCAGGAAGAAGTTCCATCTGGATCGTCCCCTTCACGAACAATACTGGCTCAACATGCGCGACCTTTTCAGCGGCCGTCTGAAAAGCATCAAGGACGACCGGCCCGTCCTCCAGTCGAATCGCCGAGCGCCTCCCCGCCACGGTCTCTCTCAATGTTCTCGCGATCTTTCTCTCACTGACCTTCGGCCTGCTCCTCGGGCGTCTATGCGCCGAAACACGCCGGCAAGCTTCCCGACGTGCTCACCTCGATTCTGGCTTTCGTGTTCATCGCGCTTCCGGGTTTTGGATTTCGGACCTCATCGTTATCGGTCTCGTGAAATTTACCAACGCCCGCTTCTTGGCACACAGACGCTATGGTATCGATTTCCCCGAATGTCCTCACGCTCTGGCTGGACCGTTTCTGGCACTTGCCCTTCCGCGATGGTGCTTTCCATTGGAGGCATCGCCGCCCAATCGCGTTACATTCGCGCGAGCATGATCGAGACCATGCGCGAAGACTACATCCGCACGGCGTTCGCCAAGGGCCTGGCGCAGGAAACGGTCTTCTACAAGCACGCGCTCCGCAATTCCATCCGCCCGCTGATCACTGGTATCGGAGGCTTGCTGCCCGGCCTCATCGGAGGCTCGATCATCATCGAAACAATCTTCGCTTACCCGGGACTCGGCCGCCTCGGTTACGAGGCCGTCCTCGAGCGAGATTATCCGACGCTGGTGGCGCTGAACTTCATTGTCGCGGCGCTCGTCCTGCTCGGCAACCTTATTTCCGACGTCCTCTACGCCGGTCGTCGATCCGCGGGTTCGCCTCGAGTAAAATGGTCGCGGACTTCCGAGCGCTCAGCAACAGATCTTCGGGCCGCGATGCTCGCCGGCCCGACCCGTCGCGTCTGGAACCGCTTTCGCCGCAACACGGTCGGCGTGACTCGCGGCGATGATCGTTGCCCTGTTCTTTGTCATCGCCGTGATCACGGGGCTTTGTGCCTGGTCGGAATCTATTTTCCCCACGATCCGAACGCCACCAACCTTGCGCTCAAACTCAAGCCCCCGAGCCTGACGCATTGGCTCGGCACCGACAATCTCGGGCGCGACGTTTTCTCGCGGATGCTGAACGGTTCCTATATCTCGCTTACCGTCGGCTTCATCGCAGTGGCGGTGTCGCTGTTTATCGGCGTCACCGTCGGCGCGATTTCCGGGTTATCTTGGCGGATGGGTTGACAACGTGATCATGCGCATCGTCGATGCCATCCTCTGTTTTCCGACCTTCTTTCTCATCCTCACCGCCGTCGCTCTGCTTGGTCCGAATATCATCAATATCATTGTGGTGATTGGCCTCGTAAGCTGGACGGGAACGGCGCGACTGGTGCGCGCGGAGTTTCTCACCTTGCGTGAAAGCGAATACGTGCGTGCGGCCCGCACGCTCGGCCAGCGCATCTCTGCTGATCATCTTTCGCCATATCCTGCCCAACGCCGCTGCTCCGATTATCGTGACCGCCGTCCTCGGCATTCCCGAAGCGATTCTCACCGAGGCGAGCCTGAGCTTCCTGGGCTTCGGCGTCCAGCCGCCGCAGGCCACCTGGGGCAACATCATCACCGACGGCAAAGACCTACCTCCTCGATGCCTGGTGGCTGATCGTCTTCCCCGAGGCTCGCGATCTTTGTCGCCGCTCTCTCGTTTTACCTCGCCGGCGACGCCTTGCGCCAAGCGTCCGAAACCCGCTCCGAGAAGAAATGACCGCTCCCAACCTGCTCGAAGTCCGTCAGCTTTCGATCCGATTTCGCACCGACAGACGGCTTCGTGGATGCCGTGAAGAATGTCTCCTTTTCTCTCAAGGAGGGCGTCGCTTGCCATCGTCGGGAGAGAGCGGAAGCGGAAAGAGCGTTACCGCGCTGTCCCTTACCCGCCTGCTTCCCGAACCTCCGGCAGAAATCGTCCAGCGGCGACATCATCTTCCGTGGCGAAGCACGTTCTTCGAAATGGATCTCAAACGCCTGCGCGCCATCCGCGGCGGCGGCATCGCCTATATCTTTCAGGAACCATCGACCTCGCTGAATCCCGTCTATTCCATTCGCAGCCAGATCGCCGAAGCCATCCGGCTGCATCGTCCTGAAGTTGAAGGACGTGGATGCTGAGATTGTCCGATGCTTGACAGCCGTCGGCATCGTTAACCCGGAGACAGCGCATGCGGGACTACCCGCATCAGCTAAGCGGAGGCATGCAGCAGCGCGCAATGATCGCCATGGCACTGAGCTGCAGGCCGGCCCTTCTTGTTGCCGACGAGCCCACCACTGCTCTTGACGTTACCATTCAGGCACAAATCTTGAACGAGTTGAAACGCCTGCGTGCCGAGTTCGGCATGGCGCTCATCCTCATCACACATAACATCGCGATTATCGGCGGCCTTTGCGACCGGCTTGCTGTGATGTTCCGCGGTGAAATCGTCGAATACGGGGATACCGGAAGCGTCCTCAGCTAATCCGCAGCACCCGTACACAAGGCCCTCATTTCCTGCGTCCTCGAGGCTCGGATCAAAAGGAAAAGCGGCTCAAGACCATCGAATACGATTGGCTGCAGGAACGCGTGATTTTTTCAGGTTGTTGTTGTCAGATGGTCGGGTTTTGCCAAAGTCCCCTCGAGCAACCTGCTACGAAAGGAGGGGAAATTATCGTGAAATTCGTCAAAGTCTTCGCTGCACTCGCACTCGCGGCAGCCAGTTTGAGCCTTGGAGCGTGCGCCAACAAGTCGCAGCGGCGCCGCCACCGCCGCCGCCCAGCCGTGGGACTGTCCAAATAATTCAGTTTCGAGGTCGGGCGGGATTTCCATCCCCGCCCGATCTTCACGAAGTATGAGTGGCTCACGTGCGGATTGCCGGCCGCGTAAAACCTCCATGGAAGCTCCGCCGCGCGCGAAATGCCCACGCGCGGCGAAATCTCAATCTTCTGAGCTCGTTCGCCCCGTTGAGAAGGAGAATGCACGGATGCGCACACAAGTCCTTGCCGTGGTGCCCGCCGGTCACTCCCAGCGCCATTCGTAAGCTTTCCGGGTCCGGAGCAAAGCTTCACGGATCTCGCGTTCCTCTCGCCTTCTTCATTTGCTCGATGCCTTCTGATCGGTTCCAGCGCGCGGATCAGCACGAAGCCCAGATCGCTTTCCTTTAACGAGAACGTTAAGCATCCAGTGCACCCCGTAGTTGAAGTAGACATAGGCCGCTCCAGCCTCGATGGCTCGTGACAAAAGCTCTCGCACTTGGACGAAAGGACGTATGGCACGCTTCGTCGCCGTCCACATCATAAGCTTCCGTTTCGACCACGATTCCGCTGAGCGCGCCCCACTTCAGCCTGTACCCGATTAGTTCCCGCGCGCAGCTCAGCGGGTCACGCTCAAAGAAACGACGCTTCAACATGGATGCAACTCGCTATTGGTGATTTCAATCGACGCCAGAGAATGCGAATTCTCGCCGCCATTCTGACGAGGCAAGACTGAATAGATCAATCTTGAGGCCCTCAGGCAAGCCGCTTGGTCTGGTTTCGGACCCAGCAGCCATCGGATTTGCCGTCGATTGCTGCCCGCAACACGCTAGCGTTCCAATAAGACCTGAGCGAAATTTCAAAATGAGTGGCCCCGAACGAACCGCGATCGAGCTGATCAAGGGCGGCGATGCACTTGTCATCGTCGATGCGCAAATACGACTTTCTGCCCGGAGGAGCGCTGGCTGTGCCGCAAAGCGACAGGATCCTCCCGATAATCAACAACTACATCGCTGCTTCGAAAAGCGAGGACTGCCGATCTACATGACGCGTGACTGGCACCCTCCCGATCATTGTCTCGTTCAAGGAATACGGCGGGCCCTGGCCCACGCACTGCGTGGCCGGCACCAATGGCGCGGCCTTTTCGACGGAGCTGAAACTCATTGCTCCACACCAGCATCGTTTCGAAGGCAACCACACTCCGACCACGAATGCTACTCGGACTTTGGCACAACGGATTTCGAACGCAGACCTGCGTGCAGCGGGCGTGTCCCGGCTCTTTGTCGGGGGACTTGCGACCGACTATTGCGTCTTCAGCACCGTGAAGGACGCGCTTGCTCCGGTTTCGAGACCTACCTTCTTCTCGATGCAATCCGCGGCGTGAACGTGCAATCCCGACGACAGTCGAAAGGCCGAGCAGGAAATGATCCGGCTCGGCGCGGAGCCCATCAAGGTTGCAGGATCTTGCGCTGTGAACATGCGATTACGGCCCGCTGCTGACTGACCGATACCAACTCACCATGCTGCAAGCCTACTGGCAGCACGGAATGCATGAGACGGCGGTCTTTGAGTTCTTCGTTCGCAGGCTCCCAGCTCAGCGCAATTTTCTTGTCGCCGCGGGACTCGATCAGGCGCTCGCCCATCTTGAAGAATTGGCGTTTCTCGGTGGACGATATCGAGTGGCTGGCGCAAACGCAGACATTTCCAGTCCTGGCTTCCTGCGCTGGCTCAAGGACTCTTCGTTTCACTGGCGACGTGAATGCCATGCCGGAAGGCACCGTGTTTTTCGCGGAAGAACCAATCCTGCAGGTGATCGCGCCGTTGCCTGAGGCACAACTTGTCGAAACGCGGCTCATCAATCTCCTCAACTTCCAGACGGCGATTGCATCGAAGGCTGCGCGCTCGGTGCTGGCCGCTCCCGGACAAATTGCTCGTGGAATTCGGTCTGCGCAGAGCTCAAGGCGCGGAGGCCGTCCCTTATGGCGGCACGCGCCAGCTACGTCGCCGGATTCGACGGAACGTCGAACGTTCTCGCCGGCAGAGCTCTTCAATATTCCGCTCTACGGCACAATGGCCCATTCGTTCATCCAGGCGCATGACGACGAGATTGCAGCGTTCGAGCATTTTGCCGATGCAAATTCCGGGGACATCGTCCTGCTGATCGATACTTATGACACCGAGGCCGCGGCAGCACAAAGTCGTAGATCTGGCGGCAGCTTTCAAAGAGCGCGGCATAAAGATCAAGGGAGTGCGCATTGACAGCGGTGACCTCGGCAAACACGCAGCACAATGTGCGCGCAATACTCGATGAGGCGCGTCTGCACGATGTGACCATTTTCGCAAGCGGCAATCTTGATGAGTATGCCTTGCGTGATCTCATCGGCAACGGAGCACCGATCGACGGCTTTGGGATTGGCATCGCGACTGAATACTTCGTCCGACGCGCCATATCTCGACTGCGCCTACAAACTGCAGGAATACGCGGGGACGGCCGCGCCGCAAGCACTCTGAAGGGAAAGGCGACCTGGCCGGGCTGCAAACAGGTGTATACGCAGGCTCGACGGCTTCTAACCGGATGGTAAGTGACATCTTTGACGTTCCGTCGAGGAGGCACTGCCGGCGAAGGCCTTGCTGATACCGGTCATGCGCGGCGGCAAGCGGCTCGCAGGCCCGCAACCACTGCCCGCCCTGCAGCAATGCGGCATCCCAGCTTACGCGGCTGCCGGAGGGGCTGCGCACACTCGATGGCTCCGAACCCTTCAAGGTCGCAATCTCCACAGTCGCTACGAGAATGCGCCAAGGCGCTGGATGAGCAGAATCTTTAGAGACTTTCTTGTCGTCCTTTGCTCCTGCTCGTCGAATTCACGGCGCCAGGCGCTCAATCGTCCACGAGCCATCCGACTGTCGGGTGTATTCGAAGCGATCGTGCAAACGGTTCGGGCCACCCTGCCAAGAATTCGATCGTTTCCGGTTTCATCCGGTAGCCGCCCCAGAACGACGGAAGCGGGACCTTTCCTGCGCCGAACTTCGCGTTTCATGTGCTCCCATTCCATTTCCAGGAACTTGCGCGAGGAAATTTTGCTGCTCTGCGGGGACGCCCATGCTGCGAGCTGACTTTCGCGCGGACGCGTCGCGAAGTATTTGAGCACTTCGACGGTCGGAAGCCTCTGACGCAGAACCTGTGGCGATGACCTGACGCTCGAGCGCAAGCCAGGGAAAAAGCAGCGATGCCTTGGGATTCTCAGCGAGCTGGCGCGCCTTGCGGCTCTCAAGATTCGTAAAAAAACGAATCCCCGCGCGTCCACGCCCTTCAACAGGACGGTGCGAACCAACGGCTTGTCCGTCCTTCCAGGCCGTTGCGAGGCTCATGGCATTCGGTTCGAGGACGCCGGCGCGAAATGCGTCTTTGAGCCAGAGCGGAAAACTGTGCGATGGGATCCGGCGTGAAGGTTGGCACGCCGCAATCGCCGCGACAGATAGTCTCTGCGAACGTCAGCAATGTCTGGAGGTGTTTCTTCCACGCGATCTAAGTCTATCACAATCTTGTCAAAGCCGATGATTCGAATTCCGCACAGAACTGCGATCCGCTGGTCCCCTGCGACGGATGCCAGTGCCAGCGCCTTCAAGGCATCCGCCGTCGTAACCTCAAGAGCCTTCGCCGTGCTCGACGGCCATCAACTCCCGCGCCGGCAAGTTCGACCGGCCGTTCATAGTGAGCGATTCAACGCTTTCGAAGTCCTCGAGGCGGGCATCGGAAATCTCGCACGATTTTCCATCGCGCCGCGCCAACCTTCGCTTCGCGACGGCCTCCGGTGCCTGAGTCTCCACAAAACAATAGCTAAGCCCATTCCTCGTCGAACCGGTGTTTGATCATTTCTCGGTGGCTACGCCGGCTGAATGTCGCGTCGAGAATCAAGCTGTGTCCCTTCACGGGCCTGCTTCGTGGCCCTCCGAATCAGCGCCTCATAGGTTTTGTTTGCCATCGCCTCGGCGTAAAGTCGTCGACGCGCGACTGCTCCGCCGCGTTTATAAAGCGGAGCGCCGGCAAGTTGCTTTCCGTGTGCGATCCGAGGAGACGACCTCCCAGCCGAGTTCTCGTCCCAACGAAGCTGCCAGGGTGCTCTTGCCGGAACCGATACGTCCCATGACGATGACAACCATCGGTTCCGATCCACAAACCGCATATTGCAAGGCGAGCTGGAAATACCGTCGGGCATGGGCGCGACTGCTGGTCCGATCCTTCTCGAAGTCGAGCGCCCGCGCCCTGAAGACTATCGACCTTGCCACGCACAAAGGCGCGGTAACATTTGTAGAAATCCATGAGCTCCAGAATGCCCTGATCACGCAGGGCGTCCGCCATCCGTTGCGTCAGGTATCGCGAAAGGTCCCGTCGCCCCCGGTAGTCGAAAGTCCATCGCAAGGAAGGCGATATCGTTGGCGTGATCGATATAGCGGAACCGGTCGTTGAACTCGATGCAATCGTAGATCGAAAGCCGCGCAGGAGTGAGATGAATATGATCCAGGTGCAGATCGCCATGGCAATCACCGATCCGGCGCTCGCGAACCCGGCTCTCAAAGAGGCGGGCATTGCGCATGTAAAACTCGTCTGTGTAGAAGCGGATCGTCTCGAACGCGGGCGCCGAAATCGTGACGCCCACGAAGATCTTCCGTCTGCCGGAAGTTTTCGCGCGTACTGATTTTCAGCTTCTCGATCCGGCCCCATTTGATGATTTCATCCGCCGGCTTTTGAGATTCATAGAACGTCTTGAGAGTTGACACGATGCGATCCAGTTCCCCGTGTCCGACTTCGTTGCGTTTCAACAAGCTGCGATAGGAAATAGCGGTCCTCAAGCTTGCGCATTTTGACGGCATATTCGACCACCCCGCCTCTGGCCTCGAACGTCAGAGTCTCCTTCCCTCAAATAAATGGGGACAACTCCCAAATGAACAGACGGGACAGCCGCCGGTTAAGGGATATCTCCCGCTCGGAGAAGTAGCGGCGCTTTTCCAGCGTCGAAAAGTCAAGAAATCCAAAGTTCACCGGCTTCTTCACCTTGTAAACGTAGGGTGCCGTCAGGAAAACGTGCGGAATGCGTGCGTCTGAATCAGACGGACACTCCTTGGATGGTGCGAATACGAGCGGCGGTCTAAAGGAACGCCAGAAGCTGTTCCCGGGTGATCGGACCCATTTCTGCGGTCGCCGTGTTGAGAGCCTTGGTGCCCGCGGCTTTCTGGAAGAGTGGTCCTCGGACTGTTCGCGTCTCATTTTAGCTGCCGATGCTTTGACCGTTCGTAAAGCTCCCTGACCTGCCTGTCGCTCGTCTGGTCAAAAGATCTCATACCATTGTCCGACGGCATAGAAATTTTCCGGCGCAATGACGCTGACCACTTCATCGGCTTCCGCTTGCAGTTCTTCGCACGTTGCCGGAGGCGCCACCGGCACGGCGACGACGATTCGGGATGGACCCTGCCGCCGCAGTGCGGCAACCGCCGCCCGCATTGTTGATCCTGTCGCGATTCCGTCGTCGACGAGAGGACTGTCTTGCCGGCTGCATCCGGCACGGGAGTTTCACCGCGATACAGGCGCTCACGGCGCCTAAGTTCGATGCTCTCCTTTCGGCGACCGCATCCACCACGCTGTTTGAGACGCCGAACGAGCGGACGACTTCGTCATTGAGCACGCGCACGTTGCCGCTCGCAATTGCGCCCATCGCCAATTCCTCATCTCCGGGAAGGCCCGAGCTTCCGCACAACAAAGATGTCCAAAGGAGCGTCCAGAGACTCTCGCGACCTCAAAACCCACCGGAACGCCGCCCCGTCGGCAACGCCAGGATCAACACGCCCGCGCGATTGGCATACCTGCCAAGCTCTCCGGCCAGCAGTCGCCCTGCTTCAATCCGATCGCGGAAGAGCTTTTTCATAGTCCGTTCAGAGGCCAGCCGCGCTGGCGACGCAAATGCAACTGCGAATCTGCCCTCCAAATGCGACTCGCAGCAAGATGGTCCGTGAGATTTCGTTCAACGTCATGGCATGTTCCGCTGTCCATTTCCCACAAGACTCCCGCTGCGAATGCCACCGGTTCGCGATACCGGGCCTGCGCCGCATACCCGCCGGCTTAACCTCCATCAAGGGCCCTTCCGCCGCGGGCTCGGCTTAACGATCCAGTGTTCCAAATTGCCAAAACCGATCCCTCGCGAGCCAAACTCCGAACCCTCAATCGCTCTCTTCATGCAGCCCGAGAATTCCGCCCATTCCTCAGACCTCTCCAATCCCCGCGCCGTTTGAACACATGTCCTGCCCGGACGCCCACCTCGACACTCTTAGCGTCATGCGGAACCGCGCCCGGACCTTACGCTTGAAACACGCTCCTTAAAGCCTCGCCCCTGTTCGGAACCGCTATCGGTTGCTTCCTTATGAAGTCAGTCTTTGCAACCAGCTTAGTTTGAGCCTTGATAAAGAAATTACTTGACGCGCAATTGCCGGTGCAGCTGATAAACCTGGTGAGCTAATACCCGCCACGTGAATGAAACGTCGATCCTTGCTGGCAGGCCGAATCACAAAATCGTCGGTCTCTACACAAATGGACCGAGAGCCACTCATAACCCCACACGTCTTTTCGATCCTCAAGCTAGGAGCAATCTTCTTACCGATAATCCCGATCTCCGCGAATTTCTCGATGGTCACCAATCTGGTATCCTCCTTGGCAATGCCCTCTTCAGCCGTAGGCCCAACCAGTAAATGACCGTCGAGCATAGGTGCCACAATCACTCCTTTACCGTGAATGGTTGGCGCCATAAATAGAATATGATTATTGATCGTATGTCTTTCAGTTTTCTCGAGAATTCGATACTGCCCTCTTCTGGCTTTAAGAGCTAAAATCCCTATCATCGATCATATCTGCTATGACATCGGCATAGTGACCAGCCGCATTAACGATAAATCTGGAATGATAAATGTCTGTTTGAAGATGGTAATTCAGAGCCTCGATCACAAAGGATCTCCGACGTACTATCAATACTTTGAACTCTTACTTCCTAAGAATATTGTAGCCCCGTTTGAAACGGCGTTTTCAACCAGGCTATTGGTTAAGGCAACCGGATCGACAATATGGGAACTAAGTGCATAGCAATGCCGCAATAACCTCTGGATTGAGATTAGGTTCTAATTGTAAGCATTGTTCCCGGTTTAGAATTCGCAACTCATTGGGCGTTAAACCGTTAGTAAGCCCCTGCTCATACAGGTTCCTAATCTCTTCTTCTTCCGAATCATCGAAAGCCAGGACTAGTGAGTCCACTTTCGCGCGGGGAAAGTCAAGTTCCTTAAACCATTCCTTTTCGTATATCTTTCTGCCTAGAAACATTCAATTTTGCATGGAGCGTTCCCGGAGTTGGGTCGAATCCGCCATGAATAACGCCGGAATTCCCTGCCGACGTTTCTTCGGCCACTTGAATATTGCTTCGACGATAGCAACTTTTAAGTCATACTTTGACAGTTCTCTGGCGATGGCCGCTCCGATGACGCCAGCACCAATAATAGTAACGTCAAATACTTTTGAACCTTTAGCTTTCATAACGTAACACTTTTCACTAAAACTATGTCGATGAATTGAAGTCTTGTTGTCGCGGACGTGCGGCCGTCGATGCCGGTCATTCTGAAAAGCGATAGCCACCTGGCCGGCGAGGTTTACGACGGTCAGAATCGGCCGCAAGAGTTCCAAATGCGAAAACGAACACTTCGCTACGTTGCATTAGCGGATCCTGGGCAAGCGCCTGTTCCCGCAATTCGCCCTTGCGGCTCCGGCCGGCCTCATGCTGTAACGTCAAGCGCCCGTTGGCGCTTGCGTGTACCTGATTACGATTCAACCCAATCGAAAGTGCGGGTAACGGCTTTCTTCCACTCTTTGTACAGTTTAGTGCGAGCCGAATCATCTGCCGACGGGTTCCCAGGTCTTGTCCACGCCCCAGTTGGCCCGCATTTCGTCGGTGTTCTTCCAGAAGCCAACGGCTAGGCCGGCGGCGTAAGCCGCGCCCAGAGCGGTGGTTTCGGCGACTCTGGGCCGAACGACTGGCACGCCCAACACGTCGGCCTGGAATTGCATCAGCAGGTTGTTGAAGACCATCACCACCGTCAACCTTGAGGCGCTTTCAGAGGCACGCCGGAGTCGGCGTTCATGGCATCAACACCTCGCGGGTCTGGAAAGCGGTTGCTTCCAGGGTAGCGCGGGCAATGTGACCCCGGTTGATAAAGCGAGTCAAGCCGGCGATGACGCCCCGGGCGTCGCTCCTCCAGTAGGGCGCAAAGAGGCCCGAGAAGGCCGGCACAAAATAGACACCGCCGTTGTCTTCGACCGTGCGAGCCAGGCCTTCCACGTCAGGGCTGTTTGAATCAACTTCAGGTTATCGCGCAGCCACTGAACCAGCGCACCAGTGATCGCGATGGAACCCTCCAGAGCGTAGATCGTTGGCTGGTCACCGAACTTGTAGCAGCAGGTCGTCAGCAGGCCGCTCTTGGACGGGACGATTTCTGTGCCGGTGTTCAAAAGCATGAAGCAGCCGGTGCCGTAGGTGTTTTTGGCTTCGCCGGGACTGAAGCAGGTTTGACCTACCATGGCCGCTTGCTGGTCGCCCAAGTCACCGCAAACCGGAATGCGGCCGCCAAATGGGCCGTTGCGGAAGCGTGTGCTCGTAAAACCGCAGGGTCGCTGGAGGGACGAATCTCGGGCAGCATGGACCTCGGGATGGTCATGATCTTCAGGATTTCGTCATCCCACTGTGTCCCAGCCAGGTCCATTAGCATGGTGCGTGAGGCATTGCTCACCTCGGTCACGTGGGCGCCGCCGTCGGGGCCGCCGGTCGGGTTCCAGATGACCCAGGTATCAGTATTGCCGAAGATAGCGTCGCCTCTCTCGGCGGCAGCCCGCAGGCCATCCACGTTATCCAACAGCCATTTGATCTTGGGGCCGGAGAAGTAGGTGGCCAAAGGCAATCCGACTTGTGCCTGGAAGCGATTTTGACCGCCATCTTTGGCCAGCTCATTGCAGATCTTGTCGGTGCGCGTATCTTGCCAGACCACGGCGTTGTAGTAGGGTTTGCCGGTCTTTCTATCCCAGACAACGGCTGTCTCGCGCTGGTTGGTGATGCCCACCGCGGCAATGTCGGCGGCACTGGCCGCCGACTTTTTGCAGCGCGCCTTCGATCACCTCCTGTGTGCGTGCCCAGATTTCCATCGGATCGTGCTCTACCCAACCAGGCTTAGGATAGATTTGCTCGTGCTCAAGCTGGTGAATCCCTACGGACTCGCCAGCGTGATTAAAAATCATACAGCGCGTGCTGGTTGTACTCGATCTATTGCGGCAACGTAGTTGGCCATAGTATTAAATAGTTTGAGATGTAAAGCTGATATTGACGCTATCTAGCCTCGCGATTAGGAAAAATCTCTTGCCATGAGACGTCTCCGTGACTCGCAGGGGGTTGCTTAGCGAGGGCAAGACTAGGGGAGGATGAACAATCCGTCAACAAGAATCGCGCGCTTGTGCAGTTTAATATCTTATGAAATTGTTAATGAGCGGGAGCCATTCCTGCCTTGTTGTTCCCGATGTCAATGACTGCGTTATGTGTGCGACCAGTATCACCTCCAAAATTCAGGCCCACCGCGCAAATGCGGAGCTTAGTCCATGGCCAGCCCTTCGAAAATCTTAACGCGCTTCGGCGGTCACAGGGTCGCGCGGCTCTACCAACTACATCAGGGTCTGACGACCGGGCAGACCGCCCGCGAGCTCGGGTCTTTCTCAGCTCGAAGAAGATCTCGCGCCTGCTGACGCACGCGCGGCAGGCCGGGCTGATTGGAAATCCGGTTCATGACCCGGAGGCGCAGCCTCGGGGAACTGGAGCGGAGATCCAGGATCGCTTCCACATCGCGGCGGTAAGAGTCGTGATGGTGCCGCTCAATTCGTACCGAGGACGAATGGCTGAAATCTGTGGCGGTCTACGCCGCAAGACATATCAATAGCCTCATCCATTCAGAAATGGTGGTCGGCCTCTGCCTGGGGGACGACTATCGACGCGATCTCGCATCATTTGACGCCAAAGCGCTGTGTCATGTCGATATAGTGCAGCTGAATGGGTCGGGAAATGTTTACGGAATGAGCAATTTCTGTATTGGCGACATTTATACACGGTTCGCCTTGAACTACGGTGGGCGTGGCACATCTTTTCCCCGTGCCGGCCTTCTTCGACCATCGCGAATCGAAGCGAGGCGATGTGGCGAGAGCGCTCCGTTCAGCGGATCAGGAGATGGCTTCCGGGCCGACCTGCTGGTTTACAGCATCGGATCGCCCGATGCGCGGATACCAACTATGTCACGCCGGAGGCTTTCTGGAACAAACGATACTGCGGAGTTGGAACGCGAGGAGTCGTCGGGCGATATTGCCACGGTATTCTTCAGGTTCGATGGCTCTTACGATGCATTCCGCTCAATGCTGCGCGCGAGCGGACCGGAACTCGCTACTTCAAACGCGCCAAGCACGCGCTGCATCGTCTCCGGATTAGTCAAGGCGGTCTGGAGCGCGTGCTGCATTACGCGGCGGGCTTCCGTCGCGAGCTCATCGTGGACGAACCGACTGCTCGCGCTCTGCTCTGGCCAGACACCGACGACTCTTCAACGGACGGACGATCGCCCCCCAAATCGAAGTCAAGGGGATAACCTAACAGACGGCCGCATGTCGGGATCACCTTCGTTAGGTGTCTTGCAGAACGTAACCCTGGGCCGCTTTTCGTATACTCTTCGACGGCTTTCTTTTTCCAGGCCTCGTCCTGCCGAGTTCTCGCGGCAATCAAGTCGGCAACAGCCGGCGCAGCTTCGATGCTGGCGCGTGCCCCGAGCAAAAGCCCGCGAGAGTCCGCCGTGAAAGAACGTCTCTACGTTGCGCGCCATCTCCTCGCGCACAGCCCAAACCACCTCGGCCTTTATATGGCAGCGTCTCGGGTGAATCTTATCTGCCAATGCAGGCTCTGCGGCTACTAGTTCTTCGATTGCCGGTGCGTCGGCACCATAAACCCCAGGCTCGGCGCTCAATCGTCTGTTTGGTCCAGCCATGAACCTGCAAATGCACCGCCTTGCACGTGGCGCTCGTCCAGGCCCGCCATTGCTTGCGCCTGATCCACCGCGTCCCCCGCCATCTTGCGGTAGGTCGTCCATTTGCCGCCCGCGACGGTGGAGGAGGACCCGGATTTGGAAATCAAGATCGTGTGGTCCCGAGAGAGGCGGCCGCCGTAAGCTTCTTGCGTCGCCCACCTTCACCAGCGGTCGCAGTCCGGCAAAGACGCCCAGCACGTCCTTGTGCGCGTCGGAGGCTTCGAGAGATACTTCGCGCATTGGTGAGAATGAAACCGATCTCCTCGTCCATGCGAGCTTTGGGCTCCCGTTGGATCTCTATCCACTGGGTACATCGGTGGTGCCGAACGACCACGTGAAGATCGCTGCCAGGCACCGCAACAACTGCCGCGGCCGTCCAGGCGTATGCGGCACCATGATCGCGCTCGTGCCCGGAAGAAACGACTTGGGCAGCACCAGCAGTGGGAGCGCCTGGCTGGCAGCGCACGACGCTTTTTCAGCCTCCGCGTCGTCCATCTTGCGGATCGAATCCGTGAAAATACAGACCGGTCGCGCTGACCAACGGCCTTTGCGCGGATCAGGTGTGCTCCTTGCCCGTCTGATTCCAGGTCCCGAACCGTCGCGCCCCGCAATCAGGTCCTCGCCTTTCACGAGGCCGCTGACAGGCATGTAGTTTATCACTGCGGCTCCGCCCAAATCGAAAATCGTCTGAGCGAGATTCACCGCCAGACGCGAGTCGTCAAGCTGTCCGTCATCACAGTAGTATTCCACGCCCCGCTGCAAACCCGACGGTTCCAGCGTCGGAATGCGCCGGAGCGTCTCCTCACGCGAGAGAACCTTCGAGGGACTGAGGCCAAGCTTGCCCGCGAGACGATCATAGATCTTCATCCCGATTCCGTAAAACGGCCCTTCCCACCAGCTATATATCGGAACAATAAAGGAAAGATGGTGCACGAGATGAGGCAGCGCTTCTGGCAGCAGCAATCCGCGCTCACGGAGCGCTCGAGACTGGGAAATATTTCCTGCTTCAAATAGCGAACGCCGCCATGCACTAGCTTTTGCATCTGCGGCCTCGACGTTCCCTTCGGGGCAAAATCGTATCCTGTTCGACCAAGAGGGCGCCATAACCAATGCGCGCGGCCGCGTCCACGGCCACACCAAAGGCCGGTCGCACCTCCGCCTATGACCGAAAATCCCAGTGATTTCGTATTGTCGATCCTGATCGTGACTGACTTTCTATCGTCTCATTGGGGCTTAACTCCGAGTTCAAGGTTGGCTTGTCTCGGCGATTCTTGCGCGGTCAGCGTCGCCCACGACAGGTCTCTGCGTCGACCTTCGAACGACCTGCCCTTACCCAGCGAGCTGCACACATCTTGTCAAAGCGAAATGCACGTTTGTTCGAAATGAAGGAGGTCAGCTTCGGAAAAAGGCGGACGCCAAGGGCGCAGCGGATTCAAGCGCGCGCCGGCCTGCCCTCTGTTCGGGGGAGAGCATATTCCTCCGGTATCCACGAGCAGCTGCAGCAGTTCCAGCGCCGCGATCTCGCCGCCGCATGGACTCGCCTACTGCTGTCGGCGACGCGGCCGGGCGGACCGAAGACGCACATGGCATGGATCTTTGGGATGATGTCGGCGCCTGGGGTGATGCGCTTTCGCCGATCGACTCGAAGTGATGATGCTGCGCCAGGTAGGTGCGATCCGCATCGAGCACGAGCGTGAAGCCGTTGTCCCCATACACTTCCGAGAATCGCCCTCGTCGATAGTGATGGCCTGACGGCTGGCTTTGATGGCGGCGATTCGCCTCTCTCAAGTTTCGACCGGACGTGGCCGTTGACGATCAGACCTGCGCTGGGGATCGACGCCAAAGTCAGCCAGGATCTTTCGGCAGAATCCCTTTTCGTGGATCAGCTTGAAATACGGATTTCTCTGTCTCGACCTCGCGCCTCCTTCTCCGCGACGAAGTAGTTCTCGAACGTCGAGATCTGGTCCTTTCCGAAAAGGGGTGGCAAGCGGCCCGCACCACAGATACCAGAGCGTGCGCGTTTATTGCTGGCGCCGCTCCTTGTGGCGGAACGCGCGATGGACCACCTGGCTGAGCGCCTCGAAAAGCGACTCGTCCCCGGCACTCTCGACGCCGTCGACTGCTCAGGGGGAAGGAAATTGCCCGCCTCATCCACCGGAACGCAGCCGTGGAAAGATCAGGTTGTAATCCCGCACCAGATACACGTTGCGCCCCTCGTTGCTCAACGTAACGCATCTGGATCCCCGTAGGGTCTGGCTTTGCAGCGGAACGAGTGCCGCAACTGCGCCAGATGCACTCTTCCCTCCTCGGGCGAAAGCGCGTAGGGGTCGCTCCAGTCAATCGTCGGGAAATTTCGGGCCGAAAGCATCGCGTAGAGGCGACCGTCGATCGGCACCGTCCAGTCCCCGCGGTCGACTTGATGAAGAAGGTTGCGGTGTGTCGAGGTGAAAATCCGGGTTTCCGCTCGGATCGCCTGGTCTTTCGAGCTTAAACTGGATGATCGCCATCGCCTTCTGCATCTGCCTCCGCATGGAGAGCTTCATCGCGCATCCCCTTGCCGTGGCACGAAAAAGCAGGTCGCCGGATCGTCAGACCAATACCGTCCGCACCAGCTTTTCCAGCGGCGCCATCGGGATCTCCGTAGCCCATCTCCGAGCTGGAAGGTGTCGCGCCGGTAACGCAGCGAAATCCGCAAAAACGTTGGCGATGCAGGCGTCTGGCCAAGGGAGGCGCCCATCCAGGCAACGTCATGATTTCCAGGTGATCGCGACGTTGGGCTGCGCATGACGTAATCGATTGCTTTGTCGATGCGCGGACCGCGGTCGCCAAAATCGCCAGCGACGATCAGTTCGGAAAAGGAGGTTGCGGATGATGCGCGCCATCAGTCGCAGGAACGTGAGCTCCCTGCTCATGCTCGACGAACTGGTCGAGCATCGAATCGATATAGTCCTCAGAGCGTTCGAGGTAAGCGCCAAAGCGGAGTTCCCGAAACAGCGTCTCGTAGTACGGGGGAAAACACGCTCTCGATAGCCTCCATGCTGTAATGGCGCGAGAGCTGGCGCAGCAACTCGATTTCCAGCCGGATTTGGCGCCGCAGAAATTGGCGCCGCGCCGCGGTGTCGGGCAATCGATCCTGAACGTGCTCATAGGTCTCGCGCGGATAGTATGATATTGAGCAGATCGAGCTTTTCGCCGGCGGTGAGGCGCTTGCCAAACGTGTGCTCAACCAGCGGACGCGAAGCAGCCGGAAGCATTCTTGATCACGTGAATCAGCTTCTTAAACTCGCCGTGAATGTCACTGATCACGTGTATGGCGCCTTTCGGCAGCGTGAGAGCGGCTCGAAGATTTGCAATCGCGGCGAGCGTGGCGTCGGTATTGGGATACCGGACACTGAGTGCCCGCAGGTAGGCGAGCGTTTGCTCGTCCGGGGGAAAATGATCGGGGGAAGTATCACTCATAAACAGAAATTGCGCTCTGACGGCTGGTGATCTTGGCTTTCGTACATGATCACCGATGCAAGGAAAACAGCGATTTGCTCACGTATTCTGGGTCTCACCGGCGTTCACGAAAACCGAGCACCGGATGGGATTAGATTACGTAGGGTTCCTCTAACGAGGCGATTTCTTCCGGAGTTTCAGAGACAGTGCAGCCACGGCGTCTTCAAGGTGATGTGAGCCTGACGCACCGATGATCGGCGCGGTGATGACGTCCTGATGCAGCACCCAGCCAGCGCAATTTGGGACAGGGTGCCCTTGTCACCGGCGACCTTAGCAAATTGCTCAACCACCGCGCGATCCGCTTCCTTCGTCATCACAGAATGCCACGACTTCTTGCCGGAGCTGGATCTGCCGCTTCTCCTCCCGGGGCGTGACAGTTTTCGCGCGCGCCTCCTGCGCGGACTCATACGCCCAACCCGACTCTCCGCCCGGCACAAACCGAATACTTCCCGCCCTCCCTCGCGATAGAGGAGGTTGTGGTACGGTTGCATCGGCATGCCGCCTCCAGCCATCTCCGTGATCTGTTGTGCACGCGCCTTGGCGAACTGCCAGGCATACATGGACGAAGCCCGATGTAGCGCACCTGCCCGCCTTTGTCACGTCATGAAGCGCTGAGCGTTTCTTCAATTGGAGTGTCGTAGGTGTCCCAGCGGTGAATTCGATGAGACGACAAAAATCGGTGCCAAGACGCTGCAAGCTTGCGTCGGATGGCCGTAAAGATTGCCCCGAGACAAACCGCCCGCGTTTGGTCGATCGCGCTGTAAGGAAAAACACCTTCGTGGTGATCACCACCTCGTCCCGCTTTGGTGAACTCGCGAAGCGCCCGGCCGATAATCTCTTCGCTCGCTCCATCGGAATAGTGGAGTTGGCGGTGTCGAAAAATTGATTCCGAACTCAATAGCCCGCTGGATGAACGACGGCTAGCAATACGTAACTGAACAGCGTACACC